>ERZ773138.391-NODE-391-length-54547-cov-4.303861_pt1 | contig 54547 bp, 50 predicted proteins | sample MGYA00511114_ERZ773138 | MGnify/ENA primary metagenome ERZ773138 (study PRJEB29015, sample SAMEA2737805) | human gut metagenome | biome: human gut; feature: human-associated habitat; material: faeces | place: China | collected 2012 ...
CACCGGGACGCTTCCACGTGTCACGCAGCTCGCGATCAACATCGTCATCAGGCATGTGGTTAACAGTCTGCTGTACATTACTGGCCTCTTTCGTTGCTTCTACCCGGCGTTCGGCTACTGCTTGAGTGGCGGCGGCCTTATCTTCGGTGCGCTGCTGGTCGGCTTTGGCTTCGGCTTCGGCTTTGCTGGTGCCGCGAATATGGCCCAGGCCAAAGGCACCGGCGATAGCGGAAATCACCAGTGCGGCCAGCCCGATTATCGTTTCGATACCCACATTCACCTCACACCAGAACGGATTTCGCCAGGTTAAACAGCGCGCGGCGTTTATCCAGCCCGTTTCTGCCGCCATTGATAAGCAGCGTAACGCGCTCAACATCGCCGGAATGGAGCAGGCAACCGCGAGACGAATAGAACCATGCAGCTGAGCGCGCGGCGTATTCATCCTGTTCAAGCAGCTCCGGGTGGGTAACAAGGTCCAGTTTCAACGCCTGGCCACAACTGCGATAGTTGCTCAGGCCGGTAATCTGTTTCAGCCCACGACCGCGATATTTCCAGCCATCACCGGCAACCTGATTGCCCAGGTGTTCTTTTCCCCACTCACCGCCGTATACCAGATTGGCGATCGCTTTCTGGTTTGCCGGTTGCGTTGCTGTTCTGCCAAGTGCTGCTGCCTGCTGTTGCGTGATGCGGTGGCTACCGAACGTCGGTACCAGGTTTTCAACCGCGTAATTCAGGTTCTCCACCAGTCGGGTAAATCTGGTGCTTTCATGCCCCATCTGGGCAATAAACATGGCCTGATCGAGCGGTGCGGTGATGCCGTATTCCTTCATAGCGGCGTCGATATGTGGAAACCAGCGCGCAGCTAACCCGGCGCTGATACCAGCCGCCCTCTGAAATTGTGTTTGGTTCATTAGTGCCTCAGACGATCAACCAGCCGCGCCATATTTCCACGAACCTTCAGGATGGCGGCGAAGATAAGAATGTTTGCGACCACCACCAGCCAGCTGGAATCACGATAAAGGCCGAAGATGAACTGCAAGGGGATCGCGGCGTAAACCAGCACGGTTATATACGCCAGGACAGAAATAAAGGGGCGATGCCGGGCGCCATGTCGCTGGTAAAACATCAGCACGATGACGATGGCCGCACAAATAAACGCATTAAAGACTGCTGACGGGTCAATTACCATTTCCCCCTCCCCCACGTAGCCGCGAGAAAAACTTGAACACGTTGTTCAGGTCCTGGTTATTAAGATAAGTGAGGATTTTTATACACAGGGCAGACAGAATCACTGCACCCAGTGCATCCAGCGGTTTTTCATAGTGCGAAGCTGCATTTAGCAGTGAGCCAATAAGTCCCGCCCCAAGCACCCCAACGATAAACGACGTCAGGAAATATGCTGCCAGTCGGGCGCGGGACAGGTTTGTGGCTGTCGCGACGTAGAACACCGCACCACCAAACGCCCCGAACACCACACCAAAATCTGTATGAGTAAAGACGCCGTACAGGACTGAACCCAGCAGGCCGCCGCCGAGAACAGCGCCGGTGCCGGTTAATGGATCGGACATTAAGCCCCCTCTTATTGCTGTGATCCCTCTCAGGAAATTTGAGGGGAATAAAAAAAGCCCGCTCGCGAGAGCAGGCTAAAGTGATGATTATCACAAGAAGGTAGAAAGGAGATCATCCGAAAGACAGGTAGTGACGTCCGGGTATCGAGGCCGATTCACTGATGGTTCAGGAGAACCACCTGCCAGCAGATATATCCCCTTCTTCTTTAGCGTAGCCGTAACTTCGGGAAACGAGCAAAAAAAACCTGCTGTTTAAAGCAGGCTCTCAAGGAATTATCAATTCGATATTATTGTTATCGTGGTGCCGGGTGCCTCCCGGTGAGAATTACTCCAGCAAACATTCCCGCGTCTGAGAGGTTTCCTTTTCAGGTAACTGCTGGAACGCCCCTCCGCATAGGGGGATTCACCATAATAAAAAAATAGCGCATAAATCAGAGTTGAGAAACTTCCTCGCTTAACGAATTGGACACTGGTCCGCCATCGAGGATTCGAACCCCGAACCACAGAGGTAGAAGCTCCGTGCTCTTTCCAGTTGAGCTAATGGCGAAAAAAAAAGACCAGCATTGGGTTGCTGGTCATGGGTCATGCAGTTGTCTCTGCGAAGTTGGTGTATCCCCACCAAGTGTTATCAGTATCGAGAGCATTATCGAATGCCAGTTTACTACAGCACCGAAGAAAAAATTCACTCTGTCAAAGGCCATCAGAAATGACCTTTTGCAAAGTGTTATTTACTGGATTTAAACAGGGGCCAGAGTAAAGCAATTACCCCGGCTACCAGCACGCCATCAGCAAGGATGGACATCATTTTGCTGGTGAAGTCGATGGCAACCACCAGGAACATCAATACCCCGGCGGCTAACCAGCGCAATTTCCCGATCACAGGTACTGGTCCAGTGGAAGTTGCAGCGCCTGAGCAATTTTCTTGAGCTGCTTCTCTTCTTCTTCCCCGATGCCGTCGTTGTCAGCGACATCAAGGCACAGGCAAAGAACATCAACAGCATCGTTTGTACCGGCAACGTCAGCCAGTTCGCGCAGCGCCTGAGCATTAGCAGAGCGCGGAGACGCTTCATAGCGAGCACGGATATTGCTACTCATCTGTGCGATCTCACCAGCGAACGGTGCGAAAGCAGGCAATGCTGAAATGGTTTTTTCCAGAGTGGCGATTTCTTTCGCGTCGCATGTGCCGTCGGCATACGCAATGGAGTAAGCACCCCACACCGTAGCTTCAACCGCGTCGCGGTTTTCCATTTTCTTAACTTCGACAACAGCTTTACGCGCTTTCTTTTTGAAGATACCGAACATAGTGACTTTCCTTTTAGCGGGTGAGCCAGCGCTCAGGAATGATCAGCCCACAGAGACAGTCACACCGACCGTTCCCTATGGCTCACCCCTGAAAGGCTCTGTGGTTGAATTGCGCCGAGCGTGGCGCGAAGAATTTCGGACATAAAAAAACCCGCACTGAGGCGGGTTTGGTGTCGTGTAGGCGTAATATCCCACGATGGAAAGCATACAGGACAGTTTTATGCAAAGTCAACACTAACGTGCAAAAAAGTGTCGCCATTTGCTCCGATCATATTAATAAGTTGTTGCCTTCTCAAATTCTACTGCCGCGTGACGCTCCCACTGGCGCAGCGTGTCCACCAGCATTTCATAAAAGGGTTTCCAGTTGCGTGACCATGAGGACTGATGGAGGTCCGGGAGACGCTTCAGAATGGCACGGTGTACCGTCGCCGAGGAGATAGCAGAGAAGCCATTACCAGAGCAACGTTCACAGGTTTTGAAAACCGGTGCGCCACGTTCTTTGGTCGCTTTGCGATCCAGCACTTCACCTTTACCGCCGCATCTGCACCGCGCAAGGATTACCTTTTTCCCTCCGCAGGTTTCGCAAACCCTTTTCACCAGCTCATTTTTAATCTTCGGGGCCACCACTTCGGCACCGTCATCGTCGAAGATACCAGGATGTTTAACCACATCCTCATTCCCGGAGATAAAACCGGTACCGCTGCAACTGTGACATGTCACGCTGGTAGCCGCCGAACGGGAGTAATCAGCAAAGGCAAACTGCGCCAGCGTCAACATGCATGCTCCGAGCTTGTCGCCAGCGGCTTTGCGGACATTTTTAGGAGCGTTTTTGATAGCAACCTGCGCCAGCGCCTGAACTGCGAGCTGTTCATCTGTTTTGCTGATGCCGGACTTGCCGAAGAAAGCAGCCAGGCCGAAGCGTGCACGGCTGCTGGTGGTACCAATCGCCGCCATAACATCAGTGCCGGTGAGACGATCCGGAGAGGTTCCTTTCACGTCGTCGCTGATGTGCATACCCTGAGGGCTAAAATGCTTAAGTGCTGCTTCCAATTTCATGCGGCCACCTGCTGTTTTTTATAGAAAACCATTTCACGAACCTGATCGCCGTTCATGAGCATGTCGTTAAAGTCCCCGTTATCCGGCCAGTAGATACTGACCTTTTCGAGGTCGTTTTTTGCCATCAAATTGGCATGAGCACATTCCATAGCAGCCGCTAAACCGGTAGCACTGTTGATGTCACGGTCTGCAAAAATGATGAAGTTCTTCACGCCAGCTGGCACACGAAATTTCTTCATGAATCCGCTGGTCATGGTTGCCCATGTGTTTACTTTGTAGAGTTGCTTGCATGACAAAGCGGTTTCGATACCTTCCGCAATGCCAAGCGTGCTGGCGACCGGGAACATCCGGATAGCAACTGAACGAGCGTGATCCAGATAGCTCTCTTCCTGAAGAGATTTCTGGCGTTTTGCACCAACTGAATCCTTCAGCTGAGCTTTCCGATTACCGTCCAGCAAAGTTCTGTGCAGATAGCAAAGTTCTCCTTTGTCATCAGTGGCGAGCGAATACAGCGACTGAAAAACCTTCCCTCCGTAGCGTTCCTTGTCATTAAACCTGATAGCCTCTTGAGGAAGCTGGTAAATGCCGCGCGCATTGAGATAGTCGGCTCCAGAAGATCCTCGCAGCGGCGCCAGTTTTGCAAATTTGCTCAGCACTCTTTTACGCAGGCTGCCAGCGTTGCTGGTTTTAGGGATACTTTCGCGGCGGAACGTATTGCCAATCAGCTCATCAATTTCGCGGCAAACCTCATTAAATGGTTTGCCCTGGGTTTGGGTCACCAGTTTGATGCCATCACCGCTTCCGCAGGTGCAGATCCATGTTCCAGCTCCGTCACGGTCATCGATACGGAATTTACCAATCGAATCGCAGAGCGGGCATTTCCCTCTAAAGTGGTTTTTCCCGGTGATCGGCGGCAGTCCGTAATGCTCAAAAATCATGGCCCATTGGCCTTTTGCTGCTTCTACCGTTTTCATGCTCGTTTTCCTAACTGCTGTCTGATATCGCTGACGTGTTTAAGCGCCTGCTGAACTCTTGCCGGGTTCGGCTGCTCTTCTGCATGCTTTTGCAGGCGCTGCTCTTTTTCGCGTTGCCTGGCGAAGGCGATCAGCTTGTGCGTAATGAAGTTTGAAACTGTCGGGGTGATATCAATGGGGTAATCGCTCAGGCCGTTCGGCCATTCCCCAAAGCGTTCGCGGAAGGTGTGAGCACACCAGGCATCGCTGACAGGCTTTTTCCCCATCGATACGCGCTGGCGCTGATAAAATTTGATCTGGCTCCACCAAGCCTGTTTCTCTGCTTTGGTTGGCTGTCGCTGCTCGCCACCCAGTTTTTTAAGTTTGCGCCCGGTGTCGGTATCAATGTCCTCACCGGCCAGAGGTTTGTGGCCGCATTTCGGGCATACATAAACACCAGCTGGTTTCATGAAGTGGCATTGCGAACATTCGTGCGGCAGCTTCTCCGCCCTTTCCTCAGCGGCCCGGCGCGCGCCCTCTTCCATCCCATCTGATTTGCCCGGGAGATCGTCATATTCGATAGAGTCCGGATAACCAAGGCGGTGCACAGTGCCGCTGTGATCGAAGATAAGGCAGGAATCTTTACCTGGCGCCGTGCGCAGGCCTCGCCCGATCGCCTGTAACCAGCGAATTTCGCTCTTAGTTGGCCTGGCGTAGATAATGCAGCGAACATCGCTGTCGAACCCGGCCACCAGCACGCCAACGCTGACTATGATTTTTGTGGCGCCAGTCTCAAAACGATGGATGATGGTCTGTCGCTCTTCGGCCGGTGTGTCGGCGGTCATTACCTCGGCATTAACACCAGCCTGGTTGAACTGAATGGTCAGATAATTGGCATGGGCCACATTGACGCAGAAAGCGATTGTCGGCAGATCCCGGCCATTCTCAAGCCAGTTCTGGACGATATCGCCCACCAGCGTTGAACCGCACATGATCTCCGCCAGCTGCGCCTCGTTGTAATCGCTGCCGAACTCCAGTGATGGGGCCGATTTGACGCCTTTCAGATCCGGCTTGGTGGGCGCGTAGAACTCGTAATTACTCAGGTCGCCTCGCTGGATCAGTTCGCCGATGGTGGTCGGTTTAATGAGGCGGTCATAGTATTTACCCAGGAACGGCGAAAATGGTGTTCCCGACAGGCCGATCACTTTCACGCCTTTTTCGCGCAGGCGCTCGATATCCTTCAGGATGCGTTTTTTTCGCAGGTGCGCTTCATCGATAATCAGCAGATCGATATTGTCAGGCAACTCGCGCCTAATAAGCGTATCGGCGCTGGCAATTTGGATTTTGAGGGATGGATCGTAGTTTGGATGATCCGCCCAGACATAGCCGATTTCATCACCCGGCAACCCATACTCCACAAAACGGTTTGCTGTTTGGGTAATGAGGATCTGGTAAGGCGCGCAAAACATTACCCGCATGCCACGACTGACGAACCCCGCAACGATGAAGGCGGCCAGTCCTGTTTTACCGCTGCCCGTCGGCGAGTACACCATGAAGGTTTCCGTATCCTTCCAGTTACGGCGCAGCTGGTTAAGTGCTCGTTCCTGTGCAAAATTCGGTGTGATCGTCAGCTGCATTGTGCGGACCCCGCGGTGATGAGATAATAATTCTGTGATGTGGTTTTCATGGATTCCCCCTCACATGGCTGGTGGCCTCCCCAAAGGCTGCCAGCCTCCCTTCTGATTCAGCTCCCCTGAAAAATCACTCTTCCAGAAAGAACCCTTTTTTCTCAGCGCCTGAGCGCTCTGTACTATCTTGCTGATACAGGCGTTTTTTTTATTTCGCCTTTAAGACAGTGATCTACTTAACCAATGGATCTCTCCTGTTGGAAAAGAACCTATTCCTACCCCTACACCCAATCCCCCCTTACCCCCCTTTCCCTCTTCCCCATAAAAACGTACTACCTGCCTAGTACGAATGAGGAGTTGGGTCAGTTGGTTGCCAACCTGAACAGGCACCTTTAAGCCTGTTCTTGTCCGGGTACCTTTAAACCCGCAACAATCAGGAACGCGTTGGCGTTCCGGCCAGGGGAGGTTCGGCGGTATACCCCTGTAAAGCCCTGCCGTGATTTCTCACAAACAGACGAAGCCGCATATTTGCTTCATGCCTTGCCCGGTTCTCCTTGCGGTATGAAACGGGCTCGGCTTCGAACGATTCCTGATACACAGCTGCATAACGCTGAATGGCTTTTTGTCGTGCTGCTGGCGTCAGGCACAGTAACTGCTGCCTGATCCACTCTTCATCGGCCAATGCATATACTGACGGGAGCAGATCGGATTCACGCTTCATCCCTTGCAACATCATCTGAAAATACCTCGTCCAAACTTGTATTCAGACCAAGCTGTTTAAAGGCACTGACAATCCGCTTTCCGACAGCAACATCAGGAATCCTTCTTCCTGTTTCGTAGTGGCTAACGGCCCCTTGGGAGCTATCGATCAGCTCAGCCAGCTCTCCCTGAGTTACCTTTGCTTTGCGTCTAAGGCTCTTGATTCCACTCATTCGATTATTCCCGCAAAAATAATACATAACGTACTATACACGCTTGTCGTAATAATACAAAATGGAAGTTGCTCACTAAATACAGAATGTAATAATCATGACTATGAAACAGAGATGGCAGGACCTGGCCAAAACCAGGATGAAAGAGGTCGGCATGACTCAAGAACAGCTGGCAGAGGCGCTCGGCATAACGCAGGGCGGCCTAGGCCATTGGCTAAATGCCAGACGCGAACCAAACCTAGAGGTTATAGCCAAGATTTTTAACATATTGAAAATGCCAGGCTTCGTAGTAAACGCTGATGGCACGGTCAGCGACTCAAGAGCCGATCACAATGTAAGTTTTAATAGCATTAACGAATCCAAGGGAAGTTACCCTGTTATTAGCTGGGTTAGCGCTGGAGACTGGATGGAAGCAGTAGAACCGTATCACCGTAAAGCGATCGATAGATGGTATGACACAACCGTAGAATGTTCTGAGGATTCATTCTGGTTAGACGTCCGAGGCGATTCAATGACATCACCAGCAGGGCTGAGCATACCAGAAGGCATGGTGATACTTGTAGATCCCCAGGTGGAAGCAATCAACGGGAAATTGGTTGTAGCGAAACTCGACGGTGACAATGAAGCTACATTCAAAAAGCTTGTTATCGATGCTGGTCAAAGATTTTTAAAACCCCTCAACCCCCAGTACCCCATAATCCCTATAAATGGCAACTGCCGTATTATCGGGGTTGTGGTCGACGCAAAAATCACCAACCTTCCATAAAATGGCCGCGAAAGCGGCTTTTTTTATGCCTCAAACTTCCTGCGATCAACTAAAAAACCTTCAAAAACAAAATGATGTGAAATAATACACACAAATACTCCGTTTTGTATTGATCTTATTTAATACGTTATGTATTGTTTATGCATTGGCGGATTAATGGAGTGCATAAGATGAGTACAGAGAAATTTTTTCAACTTGTAGATATTCCCGATTACCGATTCTCTTCTGACAAAGAGAAATGTCAGGACATTGATTTTGACAAAATTGCTACTGATTGCGATACAAAAACAATCTCTATTTTGGAGGCCATCAATCATATAGGGGTTAGCATTATGAATGAGGTTGAAGAAAAGAATTTGAATAAAAATAAAATAATGACTTTATCTGGCGTGATTTCCGACCTCGCTGAATTAGCAATGGCTACTAACAAAATTGCGATATCAGCAACCTACTCTTCTGGTTATAAGGATGCAGAAAATGTCTGATATCACATTGCATAAAGCGGCATCAAAGGCATATCAGGCTGAGATTGTCGCAAGGATGCTTGAGAACTATCCTCATAAGCTTACCGACTCGGATGTAGAATCAGTCGCATCACTATTGGCAGACCTCATTGGTCCAGTTGCAGCATATCTTATCGAGGCAGAGTCCAAAAACCCTGCTTAAAAATTATTAGTCATTTTGATTACAGGAATATTCCTGGGGATTTCTGTAATCAAATTCAGGTGAATCATGATTAATCGACAAGCATTTAAAACAGCTCAATTATTTTGCTCAACAGGTTATTGGCATATCGGAATGCTTTATTTGAAAAAGGCTTATGGTAAATGAAAATGACTTACTTGATAGACACATACCGACGCAGAATTTTAAAAGCAGCGATATTACGCCACCAGCGTAAAACCGGCAGTAACTGCCTTGTTATTAAGCTCAATAAAGGCGGTATTAACACGGTCGAGTTAACAGAGATTCTTCTCGATGGATTATTACGAAAATTCGAAAGGCTCGCGATTAGTGAGTACGGGAATGTCGAAGGCGTAAAAGCTATTAAGGGAATTTACAGCAGCTCTGTTGATGTTAATGGCAGCGGTGAATTCCTCACAGATAGCGGAAAGGAATTAATCGACGAGCTCATTTCTGAGCTGGTTGAGTTCGTCAAAAAACAAAAAGTGGAGGCCCGGATCTGATGGCGCTGACAGCGATACGAATTCCTGAGTGGGTTCACTTTCAGGCAGTGAAAATTCTCCTGCAATTCCGGCAGCAGCGGATTTCACCGCGGCGAATGCGCAGGACTGGATACCTCAGCCTAAAAGAGGCTGCTTTCACGAGATGGAGGCCAGAACTGGGAAGTTATGAGTCATGAACGATACAACAAAGTTAAGGACCGCAAATGAACGATAAACGCATTACTACCACCTCAATCGACAGAGCGTTTACTACGGAGTTGCAGCCAGTTTATGTCGTATCGAGGCACGGTTACTCGCGCCGTTTCCTCAGCAGAAGTGCGGCGATCAGCAACCTGGCTCACTACATGGTAACCAAAACATTTCGCCGGGCCGGTTTGAATACCAACGAACCAGACGAGCCTGTGTTCAGCAACGGTGTGCTCGTCAATCGAATGGGCCAGCACACTCAGCAATATCTCTTTGCACACAACCGCTGTATGCGGCGCATTCGGCGAATTCTGGAACGCAAGCGCGAAGCACGTAAGTGGCTGGCGAAATGGGACTCCATGCACGACCGCTACGTGAAAGAGCAAGCGGAGCTCCAGGCCAGCAAACCAGAAGGGATCAACTGATGATTGCTTACTTACGCGTTGTTCTATCGGTGGTGATTGTCGCCAGCGTTTATGGGCTGTTCGTTCCGATCCTCATTTCGATGAAGGACACAACAGCAGTTATATCCGGTTTTGCCCTGGCGATTCTGACCCCGCCGTGCATCTACGCCATCTGTAAGGGTCTTGTTGTAACCGTAACTAAGGAAAAAAAATGAAAAAAGCAATTATGGCTTCAATTATCGCGCTTTCTGCCGTCGGTCTCGTTGGTTGTGATCGTGTTGAGCCTGGCAACGTTGGGATTAAGGTCAACAAGCTGGGTGACGATAAAGGCGTTGGCGAAGTGGTAGGCGTTGGCCGCTATTGGACTGGCTGGAACACAGAGGTTTACATCTTCCCGACCTTCAAACAGATGAAAACCTACGACGACGCTTTCAACTTCCAGATGAGTGACGGCACAACCATCGGCTATCACATCGGCGTCGCCTATAAAGTTGATCCGACCAAAGTGACGACGGTGTTTCAGACCTATCGGAAAGGCGTGGACGACATCACCGACACCGATTTGCGCCAAAAGATTGCCGATGCCCTTAATCGTCTCGCAAGCCGCATGAGCACCGATAAGTTCATTGACGGCGGGAAAGCTGAACTGCTTGAAAACGCTCTGAAGGAGATCCAGTCCGACATGGGGCCGGTAGGAATCCAGGTTATCAGTCTTTCTTACGTCGGCCGTCCTGAGTACCCGCCGACAGTTATCGACAGTATCAATGCCAAAGTCACCGCCAACCAGAAGACCCTGCAACGTGAGCAGGAAGTAAAACAACGAGAAGCTGAAGCCAACATGCTGCGCGCTGAGGCTGATGGCCAGGCAGATGCAAAACTGAAGCTGGCGGAAGCAGAAGCAAAGTCTATCCAGATCCGTGGACAGGCCATGCGTGAGAACCCGGAAGTTCTGCAACTGGAGGCCATTAACAAATGGAATGGCACTCTGCCTCAGTACATGACCAGTGGCGCAAGCACTCCATTTATTCAGGTTAAATAATCCACCTGCCCGGCTGAATGCCGGGCTATCTGAGGGATAATCATGAGCGAAGTTGTTCTTCTGGTACCGAATGACTGGGTTAGCGAAAAGGTTCTGATTGCGGTTACCGGGCTTAAGCCCGGAACCATCACCCGCGCCAGAAAAGAATCCTGGATGCTGGGCCGCGAGTACCTGCACATTTCACCAGATGGTAATCCCAAGCCTTCGAGCGAATGCATGTACAACAGGAAAGCCGTTGATCAGTGGATCGAGGCGCAGAAAAAAAATCAACCAGGTGCGAAGACAGCATGAAAAGCAGTACACTCGTCCACGCTCCTGGACGTCAGGAGGGATCAATGGCTAATGCATCATACCCGACAGGCGTCGAAAACCACGGCGGTTCGCTCCGCATCTGGTTTCTATATAAAGGTAAACGTGTCAGGGAAAACCTCGGTGTCCCTGACACTGCAAAAAATCGCAAGATAGCTGGTGAGCTGCGTTCTTCGGTTTGTTTTGCGATAAGGATGGGGAATTTTAACTATGCAGAAAAATTCCCAAACTCACCGAACCTTGCCCGGTTCGGTCAGGATAGAAAGGAAATTACTGTGCTGGAGCTTACCGAAAGATGGTCGGAGCTGAAGAGAATGGAGATCAGCTCTAATACCATGAGTAGGTACGAGTCCATCATAAAAAACATGCTTCCGCGCATCGGCGAAAATAAAATGGTTTCTGCGGTGACCACTGAAGATTTGCTGTATGTCAGAAAGGAGTTGCTGACGGGTTTCCATGTAATGAAGAAGGATCACCGGACACAGGTAAAAGGCCGGAAATCGTCCACGGTGAATAATTACATGATGTTGATGGCCGAGATCTTCCAGTTTGGAGCTGATAATGGCTACGCAAAGGAAAATCCGTTTAGCGGAATTAACCGTCTCAGGAAGGCAAAAGACGAACCAGATCCACTCACGACAGATGAGTTCATCAGGTTAATTCACGCATGCGGCCACCAGCAGATGCGAAATCTCTGGACCGTTGCCGTCTATACTGGAATGAGGCATGGGGAATTATGTGGTCTTGCATGGGAAGATATCGATCTCACTGCGGGCACCATTACGGTTAAGCGTAACCTGACCCAAACGTATGAGTTCACCCTGCCAAAAACCGAGGCAGGCACTGACAGGGTGATTTATCTCATACAACCAGCTATTGATGCCCTGAGGAATCAGGCCCAGTTGACACGCCTTGGCCGGCAGTTTGAGGTTGAAGTGAAGCTGCGGGAGTACGGACAATCTGTCATTCAACCCTGCACTTTCGTGTTCAGCCCTCAATGCGTCAAACGTGGACCTCGCACAGGATATCACTACGCGGTTAATTCGATTAATAAAATTTGGGCCCCGATAATCAAGCGAGCCGGTATTCGTTACCGCAACGCGTATCAGTCACGACATACCTATGCGTGCTGGTCATTATCAGCTGGTGCTAACCCAAACTTTATAGCAACTCAGATGGGGCATACCGATGCACAGATGGTTTACAAGGTGTATGGAAAGTGGATGTCAGAGAAGAGCGCCGATCAGGTTTCTCTGCTCAACCAGACGCTTTCACGCTTTGCCCCATCACTGCCCCAAAGCATGGTAATAGCGCAGTAGAAAACCTAAAATTCAAGTGGTTAGCAGTCGTATCGCTACATTTTTATAACACGGGGCACGAAATGCTCTCGACCATAAAGTGTGCTTATGTTGTGATCGGGGTTCAATAAATCACTAAACAGGGTATACTCCGGAGTTGTTTATTGTACTAAACGCTCCCGTGAGAGGATGCTACAGCGCACCTATGACTCAATTCGCTTCTCCGGTTCTGCATACGTTGCTGGATACCGACGCGTACAAGCTGCATATGCAGCAAGCCGTGTTTCACCACTATCATGATGTCCATGTTGCGGCGGAATTTCGCTGCCGGGGTGACGACTTGCTGGGTATCTACGCAGATTCCATTCGTGAACAGGTCGAGGCCATGCAGCATCTGGCGCTCACCGATGACGAATATCAGTGGCTTTCAGGCCTGCCTTTCTTTAAAGCGGACTATCTGAACTGGCTGCGTGAGTTCCGCTATAAGCCGGAACAGGTCACCGTCACCAATGATAACGGCAAGCTGGACATTCGTCTGACCGGCCCGTGGCGCGAGGTGATCATGTGGGAAGTGCCGCTTCTGGCCGTGATCAGCGAGCTGGCCCACCGCTATCGCTCCCCTGAAACCGGTGTGACGCAGGCGGTCGCCGCTCTGGAGAATAAACTCGTTGAGTTTTCCAGACTGACCGAAGGGCTGGATATGTCCCGCTTCCGTCTGATGGACTTTGGCACGCGCCGCCGCTTCTCTCGCGAGGTTCAGGAAGCCATTGTCAGACGTCTGCAACAGGAGCCGTGGTTCGTTGGCACCAGTAACTACGATCTGGCACGTCGCCTTGATTTAACGCCGATGGGCACCCAGGCGCACGAATGGTTCCAGGCGCACCAGCAGATTAGCCCTGACCTTGCCAACAGCCAGCGCGCCGCCCTCGCCGCGTGGCTAGAGGAATACCCGGATCGGCTGGGTATTGCCCTTACCGACTGCATTACCATGGACGCGTTCCTGCGCGACTTTGGCCCTGAGTTTGCCGAACGCTACCAGGGGTTACGCCATGATTCCGGGGACCCGGTTGAATGGGGTGAGAAAGCCATCGCCCATTACGAAAAGCTGGGTATCGACCCAATGAGTAAGGTGCTGGTCTTCTCCGATAACCTTGATCTGGCAAAAGCCGTCGACCTTTATCGCCATTTCTCATCGCGGGTGAACCTGAGTTTCGGGATTGGTACGCGGTTAACCTGTGATATCCCTCAGGTTAAACCGCTGAACATCGTCATAAAACTGGTGGAATGTAACGGTAAGCCGGTCGCGAAGCTCTCCGACAGCCCTGGCAAAACCATCTGCCATGACAAAGCGTTTGTCCGCGCATTACGTAAAGCCTTCGATCTGCCTCAGGTTAAAAAAGCCAGTTAACGGCTTCGGGGGAGCCTTCATGGCTCCCCTTCTCTTATTTATTTCTTATTTCTTCTCTCAAGACGGTGAAATTTACTTGTCTGATAGCGGATGGCAGGTAACATAGATATCCCCCCTATAAGGGCGGACAAGTGTTTATTTTTTCCGACTATTAACAGAGAGAATATTATGAGCGTTGTGCCTGTAGCCGACGTACTCCAGGGCCGTGTCGCCGTTGACCAGGAGGTCACCGTGCGCGGATGGGTGCGTACTCGCCGAGATTCTAAAGCTGGCATCTCCTTCCTCGCCGTCTATGACGGTTCCTGCTTTGATCCTGTACAGGCCGTCATTAATAATTCTCTGCCCAATTACAATGATGACGTTCTGCACCTGACAACCGGCTGTTCCGTGATCGTCACCGGTGTTGTGGTGGCCTCTCCGGGCCAGGGTCAGAGCTACGAAATTCAGGCGACCTCGGTGGAAGTGACCGGCTGGGTTGAAGATCCGGACACCTATCCGATGGCTGCAAAGCGTCACAGCATCGAATATCTGCGTGAAGTTGCGCACCTGCGTCCGCGCACCAACCTGATTGGTGCGGTTGCCCGCGTGCGTCATACGCTGGCGCAGGCGCTGCATCGCTTCTTTGACGAGCAGGGTTACTTCTGGGTTTCTACTCCGCTGATCACGGCATCCGATACCGAAGGCGCAGGTGAAATGTTCCGCGTTTCAACGCTGGATATGGAAAACCTGCCGCGTACGCCGGAAGGTAAAGTGGATTACGACAAAGACTTCTTTGGTAAAGAAGCCTTCCTGACGGTTTCTGGCCAGCTGAACGGCGAAACCTACGCCTGTGCGCTGTCTAAGATCTATACCTTCGGCCCAACCTTCCGTGCGGAAAACTCCAACACCAGCCGTCACCTGGCGGAATTCTGGATGCTGGAGCCGGAAGTGGCCTTTGCCGATCTGAATGACGTGGCAGGCCTGGCAGAAGCGATGCTGAAATACGTGTTCAAAGCGGTTCTCGAAGAGCGCGCAGACGACATGAAATTCTTCGCTGAGCGTGTCGATAACGACGCCATCGCCCGTCTTGAGCGCTTCGTCTCCGCAGACTTCGCGCAGGTGGATTACACCGACGCGGTCGCTATCCTGGAAAAATGCGGTGAGAAATTCGAAAACCCGGTTTACTGGGGCGTGGATCTCTCCTCCGAGCACGAACGTTATCTGGCAGAGAAGCACTTCAAAGCACCGGTTGTGGTGAAAAATTATCCGAAAGACATTAAGGCGTTCTATATGCGCCTTAACGAAGACGGTAAAACCGTTGCCGCGATGGACGTGCTGGCGCCGGGCATCGGTGAGATTATCGGTGGCTCCCAGCGTGAAGAGCGACTGGATGTGCTGGACGCGCGTATGCAGGAGATGGGTCTGAACCCGGCGGACTACAGCTGGTATCGCGATCTCCGTCGCTACGGCACCGTCCCGCACTCCGGCTTTGGCCTGGGCTTTGAACGTCTGATTGCTTACGTAACAGGTGTTCAGAACGTTCGTGATGTGATTCCGTTCCCACGCACACCGCGTAACGCAAGTTTCTAACCGACCAAATCCTTAATGGCCAGCAAATGCTGGCCATTATTTTATCCTGCAATGTCAGTTTTCGTCAGTCAAAAGTAAGCGTCTTTAAACCACAACCCCGCGATTACCTCTACCTGTTACGTTTTGTTTCCACGAAATATCCTGCGATAAAAAAATAAACCCATTTTTATGGCGCTTAATACAATCCTTACGCAATAGCACAAAAAAACAACCACCCTCACAGCCATCTGGATGGCTTTTGTCGATTATAAGAAAAAATGAGCCGTTTAACTTCTGTTTATACGAAAGGCCTTTAGCTAAATTAAACATAAGGAAATCATATATATAAGAATAAAGCGGAGGGTTAATTCACCAGAAAGCGCTGAAGTTTGAGGTGCTTCACAAAGTTCCCAAAAATACACATTTAGTTACATATATTTTCTTTTGGTAACTGAATCTTGAAGATTGTAGCACTTTCAGTGTAGCGAAACGGTTCTATGAATGGAAAGATGCCTGTCAGACACATAAAGACACCTAACTCTCATCAATAGTTCCGGAAATATTTATTGACAGAATTTATTGACGGCAGTGGCGAGTGTCATAAAAAAACCAATGAGGGTAATAAATAATGATGAAGCGCAATATCCTGGCAGTGGTAGTCCCTGCCCTGCTGGTAGCCGGTGCAGCAAACGCTGCTGAAATCTATAACAAAGACGGCAACAAATTAGATCTTTACGGGAAAGCAGTCGGCCTGCATTACTTCTCCGATAATGACAGCAACGATGGCGACAACACTTACGCACGTCTGGGCTTCAAAGGCGAAACTCAGATCAACGATCAGCTGACTGGCTACGGTCAGTGGGAATACAACTTCCAGGGTAACAACTCTGAAGGTGGCGATGCACAGAACGGCAACAAAACCCGTCTGGCATTCGCAGGTCTGAAATTCGGTGACGCAGGCTCCTTCGACTACGGTCGTAACTACGGTCTGGTCTATGACGCAATCGGCATCACCGATATGCTCCCTGAGTTCGGTGGCGACACCGGCGCGAGCGATAACTTCTTCTCTGGCCGTACCGGTGGCCTGGCGACGTACCGTAACAGCAACTTCTTCGGCCTGGTTGACGGTCTGAACTTTGGTGTTCAGTACCTGGGCAAAAACGAGCGTACTGATGCAGTACGTTCCAACGGCGACGGCTGGGCAACCTCACTGAGCTATGATTTCGAAGGCTTCGGCATTGTAGGTGCTTATGGTGCCGCTGACCGTACCAACAACCAGCAGACGCTGGAATGGGGTAAAGGCGACAAAGCTGAACAGTGGGCAACCGGCCTGAAATATGACGCGAACAACATCTACCTGGCAGCTATTTATGGCGAAATGCGTAACGCAGCGCGTCTGGGCAGCCGTGGTTTCGCTAACAAGTCTCAGGACTTCTCTGTCGTCGCTCAGTACCAGTTCGATTTCGGCCTGCGTCCGTCCATCGCTTACTACAAATCTAAAGCGAAAGACGTAGAAGGTATCGGTGACGAAGACTACATCAACTACATCGACGTTGGTGCGACATACTACTTCAACAAAAACATGTCTACCTATGTTGACTATCAGATCAACCAGCTGAAAGACGACAACAAGCTGGGCATCAACAACGACGATATCGTGGCTCTGGGTCTGGTTTACCAGTTCTAATCAGCACACCTCGTTGTTATATGCTTAATGAACAGGGCTTCGGCCCTGTTTTTTTATTCCTGAGAGAAAATAATAGCGACTTTTGAAAAGCCGCACGCTTTTCGTCGCAAACGGTTGGCATTTTGTAAATCTACCGTTAACCTGATAGCGGATTTCACTTCTGTAATCACAATGGAACTTCGTCATGTTTGAGAACATTACTGCCGCTCCTGCCGACCCAATTCTGGGCCTGGCCGATCTGTTTCGTGCCGACGACCGCCCTGGCAAAATCAACCTGGGTATTGGTGTATATAAAGATGAAACCGGCAAAACTCCGGTACTGACCAGCGTCAAAAAAGCTGAGCAGTATCTGCTGGAAAACGAAACCACCAAAAACTACCTCGGTATTGATGGTATCCCTGAATTTGGTCGCTGCACCCAGGAGCTGCTGTTCGGCAAAGGCAGCACCATTGTGAGCGAAAAACGCGCCCGCACGGCGCAGACCCCAGGCGGTACCGGCGCATTGCGCGTGGCGGCAGATTTCCTGGCGAAAAACACTTCTGTGAAGCGTGTGTGGGTAAGCAATCCAAGCTGGCCGAACCATAAGAGCGTGTTTAATTCTGCGGGTCTGGAAGTGCGTGAATACGCCTACTACGACGCAGCCAGCCACGCGCTGGATTTCGACGGCCTGCTGGCCAGCCTGAGCGAAGCCCAGGCGGGCGATGTGGTGCTGTTCCACGGTTGCTGCCATAACCCAACCGGTATCGATCCTACGCTTGAGCAGTGGGAACAGCTGGCTAAGCTGTCCGTTGAAAAAGGCTGGCTGCCGCTGTTTGACTTCGCTTACCAGGGCTTTGCCCGTGGTCTGGAAGAAGATGCAGAAGGTCTGCGTGCATTCGCCGCCGTGCATCAAGAGTTGATAGTCGCAAGCTCCTATTCCAAGAACTTTGGTCTGTATAACGAGCGTGTCGGCGCCTGTACGCTGGTGGCTGCTGACGAAGCAACCGTCGATCGCGCATTCAGCCAGATGAAGTCCGTGATCCGCGCTAACTACTCCAACCCACCGGCACACGGTGCGTCTGTGGTCGCGACGATCCTGAGCAACGATGCGCTGCGCGCAATCTGGGAACAAGAGCTGAACGATATGCGTCAGCGCATTCAGCGCATGCGTCTGCTGTTTGTGAACACGCTGGCTGAGAAAGGCGCTGACCGTGACTTCAGCTTCATCATCAAGCAGAACGGCATGTTCTCCTTCAGCGGCCTGACCAAAGAGCAGGTGCTGCGCCTGCGTGAAGAGTTTGGCGTGTATGCCGTTGCCTCTGGCCGCGTGAACGTTGCAGGTATGACGCCTGACAACATGGCGCCGCTGTGCGAAGCCATTGTCGCGGTGCTGTAACCTGCATCCCTAAAAAAAAGCCTGCATCGTGCAGGCTTTTTTATTTTACCGGGTTTACCAGACAGGCATTTCATCCTGAAGGAACGGGTTATGCAACCGCTCATCCCCCAGCGTTGACATTGGTCCGTGTCCAGGGATAAACGTCACATCATCACCTAACGGTAATAACTTCTGCTTAATCGACTGAATCAGCTGACCGTGATCGCCGCGTGGGAAATCACTGCGTCCTACGCCCCCTTTGAAAATCACGTCACCGGAAATCAGCAGACGCGACACGTCATCAAAGAAGACAATATGGCCGGGCGTATGTCCGGGGCAATGCAACACCTGTAAAGTTACATTCCCTACGTTAACGCGATCGTCTTCGTTCAGCCAGCGGTCCGGTGTCAGTGGCTGACAGTCTTCCAGGCCAAACATACGGCTTTGAGCAGGTAATCCCTGTAGCCAGAACTCATCTTCTTTTTCCGGGCCGATAATCGGCACACCGTAGTATTCAGCCAATTCAGCCGCTGCACCCACATGGTCGAGATGGCCATGGGTGAGTAAAATCTGCATCAGCGTTACACCGTTGGCAGCGACTTCCTGCTTGATTGTCTCAGCGTCGCCACCGGGATCAACAAGCGCGGCCAGTTTAGTTTGTTCACACCAGATCAATGAACAGTTCTGTGAGAACGCGGTAACCGGAATAATACGATAGTTCATACTGCTCCTGTGTTTCGTTATTACCAGTGCCGAACCGGCCCGGTATCAATATGCACAAAGTTGCTACGTGGGTAGTATCCTACACCACCTGCGCGCATAGATAACGCCGCTTTGCGAATATTGGCTAACGAAACGCCCTCAATATGGAAATCCATCGCCTGCCCTTTGGTGTGATAGCTTTTTTTCGCTACCCCACGGCTGTGGGCACGCAGTTCATTGTTGGTATCCAGAGAGCGATAGCCAGAGATGAGCTGCACCGGCCTTTTGGTCCCTAGCAGTCCCTGCAAGCGGTAAAGCTGATCGAATAATCCAGGGTCGATGGCTTTGATTTTATTCGCGCGGAAATCACGGAAAAAATGGTTGAGTCTTGCTAATTCATCCTGAATATAGCCTCTGCCATCGAAAAATTCCGCTTTAAGCGTCTCACCAGTATGCAGATTGTTGAGCGTTAAAATACGCGGACGAGGTGTCGAGAGGGTGGCAAATGCTGGCGTCGGAAGGATGGCTGCTGCGCCCAGCGCAACGCCACCTAACGCCAGCAATTTGCGGCGATTAGCGTCAAATTTGTCCATGATAATCAGGTCTACAGGTAAAAGAAATTGTCAATATGCTTAGCGCACGAAGGGCACCATAACTGGCAAAACCTGTTACGTCAAGGCGCCCAACCCCAGTAAATACGCGGCTTGCAGCCAGATCGCCTCATATTCACCATAACTTACGACAATCATTTTTACCGAACTACTTCATTTACCTGATTAATTGTTCCGCTTTTGGCAAAATTTGTGCGCCGGATCGCGCTGTCAGATCATAATTGTAAATATCTGTACGATACTGGGTACGTCCGTCTGCCCCTACAAACGCCGTCAGATAGTAAAGATTGACCGGAATATTGTGGCGGATATTGACGTAACGCGTATCTCCCTGCTTCAGCGCATCTGATATCCGCGTATCGTTCCAGCCTGCATCCTGCAACAGCATATTTGCCAGCTCAGAGGCCTTGTTCACGCGGACACAGCCCGAGCTGAGCGCGCGTGCGTCTTTCTGGAACAAATTATGGTTCGGGGTATCATGCAGATAGATTGCGTCCGAACTTGGCATATTGAATTTGTAACGTCCCAGCGAGTTATGTGCGCCCGGTGCCTGCTGGAAACGGAACGGCAGGTTCGAAGGCGTAATCGTTGACCAGTCCACCATCCAGGGGTCAATCGCTTCTTTGCTGTTCCAGCCACGCATCACCGTATAGTTATGTCGCTCCAGATAACCCGGGTCATTCCAGACCTTAGGCAGAATATCTTTGCGCGCCAGCGTCGGCGGCACGTTCCACGGCGGGTTAACCACCACGTTATTCAGCGCGCTGCTCATCATTGGCGTTTTACGGTCAGGTCGGCCGACAATCACGCGGGACGCCAGCACTTCACTACCGTCCTGATAGTAGACCAGGGAGTACGCCGGAATGTTGACCATAATGCCGGTGGATAACGTGCCCGGCAGCAAGCGCAAGCGCTGGATATTCAACGCCAGCACTCCAGCCCGCTGGGCCGGAGAGACGTTCAGCCAGTCGCGAGTAGATGGACCAATCACGCCGTCAGCGCCCAGCCCCTGCGCGGCCTGGAACTGCTTCACTGCGGCGACCAGCTCGCGATCGTAAGCGGCGGGCTTATTGCTCAACGCAACGGCGGTTTTCTCTTTTACCGGCGCCGACGGGCTGACGACCGCATTTTGCGTCTCGTCACCGGGCAGCGCAATTTTAGGGCCGCTGTCGAGAATGCCGGAGCGTTTCATAATTTCGCGGATCGCAGGCACATCGCTGCTCCACTGCCCCGGACGCAGCGTTGTGGTGCCGCGCAGCTGAGGCCACGGGCGGGAATCCGCAACCAGCTCAAGAAGCGACTGATGCATCGTGGCATACTGCGGATGGGCAGGCGCAAGGCTTGCGATAAAGCGCGGCAGTTCGCCGTTATCCAGCGACAGCTGCCACTGGTTAATGACGGACAGCGCAGGCGTCGCCAGCTTGTACGGCTTACTACTGTATAACCAGCGGTTGCCGTTCACCGAAATCCCCGCAACAAATTGTAAGTAGCCCATCATGGCATCAGACAGCACCACGTCACGCGCTTGTCCGGTCACGGCAGGATCGGTCAGGAGTTCAACCCAGGTCGTGAACTGCGGCTGAAAACCTGCAATCGCCACTTCAGCCAGCTGCTGCTGGAAGGCACGTACCGCCTCGCGATTTTCCCACATCGGTTTCATATCGCGCGCAGCGTAAAGCAGCGTGAGCTGGTTAATATAAGCGGGAGTATAGCCCGAGGGCAGCCCGGTCATAAGCTGATGACGTAATGATCCAGTATCGATGCCTTCCGGCAGCGGTTTAATGCCGGCCATGATGGCCGTCGCCGGAGACTGATCCAGCGGTTGTGACAGTGACGTCGGCTGCGCGCCCATCGTCGCGGAGCTGTCAGTCGGTACAATTTCAGGCTCATCGGCCTGAGCGGTAAACAGTGGAGCAAACATCACTGTCAGGCACAAACTCAGCGCAGACAGCTGACGACCACGATTTTTCTTAAGCAACATCCCTTGCCCCCTGTTTTTCACGACATGCCCAGTATTCTGGAGCTTTCCTTCAGTATAGAAAGGCATACACGCTGCTGCCTTGCCTTATGTAAAGAAGTTTAAAGATAACGCAGCCCTGAACACAAGTTAAGTGAATAAAAAAAGCGGCGCATGAGCGCCGCTATTTGTCGCACCCCAGGTTAAGAGGCGTCAGCCGTGCCCGGTAATGACTCCGGTGGCTGCGGGGCGAAACCACGCAGGCCCACGACGTGCACGTGTTCACTGTTCTGGAACACCTTACGCACCAGCTTATAGGTTGTCCCTTTTTCCGGACTGATGTTTTCCGGCGCCGCGATGATGAGCTGCATATCGAGTCGCTCGCAAAGCTCAAACAGCGTGGCGATGGAGCGGGCGTCGAGACGCGCGGCTTCATCGAGGAACAGCAGACGACATGGAGAGATGTCTTTGCCGCGCAGACGACGCGCTTCATCTTCCCAGCTCTGCACCACCATCACCAGAATCGACATACCGGTACCGATGGCTTCACCGGTAGAGAGCGCACCGGATTCCGCGCGCAGCCAGCCGTCTGAGCCACGGTTAACCTCAACTTCCATTTCCAGATAGTTGCGGTAGTCCAGCAGCTCCTCGCCGATGGTTTGCGGCGTACGCTGGCCCATGTCAATCTGCGGATTCAGACGCTGATACAGCTTCGCCAGCGCTTCGGAGAAGGTCAGGCGGTTACTGTTGAACAGATCCTGGTGCTGCTCATGCTGTTCAGACAACACGTCCAGCAGCGTGGAGTGCGCCTCACGCACGTTCACGTTCAGCCTCACGCTGTTGACCTGGCCAAACGACACGCTTTGCAGGCCCTGGTTCAGCTGACGGATACGGTTCTGCTCGCGCTGAATGGTTTTACGAATAATATTCGCCACGCTGCGGGAGCTGATTGCCAGCTTTTGCTCGCGGGAGGTCAGCTCTTCCGTCAGACGGCCCAGCTCGATCTCCATCTGTTCGATCGCTTCAACCGGATCGTCGGTACGGATGATGTCCTGACGGATACGCTCGCGCAAGTGCTGATACACCGCCACGAAGAACTGGATTTTGCGCTCAGGACGCTTCGGATCTTCGGACATGCGCAGCACGTCGCGCAGGTGTTCGTTATCCGCCACCGCCAGACGCAGCGCGCCCAGCGCCTTATCCGACATAGAACGCAGTTCATCGGCCGACAGATACGCCAGCTCGCGGCGGTGCAGACGACGCTCCACGTTGTTGTCTTTCACCATGCGCATCACCGCGCACCAGCCCGCCTTCGCGGTCACAACCTGCTCGCGCATCTCGTGATAGTCACGTTCCAGCTTGCGCAGGCGACGCGTCAGGTTGTCCATCTCCGCTTCACAGAAGGTCAGCGCTTTTTCCAGCTGATTACGACGCGCACGGTTGTTGCTGAGCTGAGCATGCAGCTCATCGCGGCGAATACGTGCCCGCTCTTCTGCACCGCTGTCGGCGCGCACGCCAATGTCCTGCAACTCTTTATGCAGGTCGTTTAACAGCTCTTTCTTGGTGTCGAAGGAGCTTTTCAACGACGCCATCACCTGACTGTACTGGCTCAGCTGTGCGGCGTGAGTACGCATCGCTTCGCGCGCGCGCGTACGTTCCGCTTCCGCCTGCTCAAGGCGCTGGCGCAGCTTTTCATTAAGATCGCTGTTCCCGCTCAGCATTTCTGCTGAATCGGAGTAGCCGAAGTGCGCGCGACGTTGCACCACTTCCGTCAGGGCAAACGCCTGCTGACGCGCTTCGCGCTGCACCTGCTGTGACCAGGCGTAATCCTCTTTTAACTGTTCAAACTGTTCCGGGTCGCTCTGGAGAACGGAAACCATCGGCTCCAGCTTCGCCAGCTGATTGCCGTGCTGCTGCACAAAGCGCGCGGCTTCCTGCGCCTCGTCCAGTCGTTCCTGAATTTCATCTACGCGGTCGGCGAGCGTATCGTCCGCCAGCAGGTTCAGGCGCGGCAGAATGCGGTTAAGCGCCGCAACGCCCTCTTTCGCCTGCTCGAACTGGACGCGGCTCTGCTGGTTGTCATTTTCATGGCTAGCCAGCGCACGCTCCAGCTCACCGCGGCGGGTGTTGAGCTTGCGAATTTCGGCTTCCGGATCGGGCTCAAAGGCCACGCCCAGATGGCTGCCGATAAAGCGGCTGAACGCCTGATGCAGACGCTGCGTTTTTTGTACATCAAACGACAGGGTCGCAAAACGTTCAGAAAGCGTTTCGCGCTCGGCATGCAGGCTTTCAATGCGGCTTTCACGCGCGGCGCGGCCAAACAGCGGCAGTTCCGGGAAGCGCGAATAGCGCCACTGGCGATCGGCGATTTTCACCACCACCGCTTTTTCCAGCTCGTCAACGCTGAATACGCTGTCATCAAACGACTGCGGATCTCCTTCGATGAGGTAGAGATCTTCCGGGCAGTCTTCCAGCCCTGCAAGCTGGTCAGAAATCAGCGACAGATCCGGCACCACAATCGCGTTACGGGATGGACCGTACAGCGCGGAGAAGTACGGCGCATCGTCCAGACCAACATCGTCGTAAATTTCAGACAACAGCACGCCGCCGAAACGCTCGGCTAAGGCATTCAGACGCGGATCTTCTGAGCCGCCTGGCTGGCTTAAACGCTCGATCTCCTCATCGACGTCACGCTTGCGCGCGCCCACTTCGTCACGCTCAACAATCGCTTCGCGCTCGCGCTCCAGCAGCTGTTGCATGTATTCGGTGACGTCCTGGCTGGAGGCAAACTCCTGGCCACACTGTTCGCTGAGCTGGTTCAGGCTGCTTTGTGCAGCCAGCCAGATCGGCGCACGCTGTAAGAGCGTCTTCGAACGGGACTGAAGCTGTTCCAGCTCCTGACGCAACGTCATGCGCTGTTCGCTGGCATTCGATACGGTATCGGACAGGGCCGCAATACGCGCTTCCAGTTCCTGATGCAGGGCCTCAAGCTCGTCGAAATCGTAATTTTTACCCTGACGCTTGCAGAATTCCGCCAGCAGACGCTCGGCTTCCTGCTGTTCACGCAGACGCTGTTCCAGCTCGTTCAGGCGCATGCGCAGCGGCTGCACCTGCTCGGCCAGATGGCGCTGATTAACGCCGTCGCGCAGCAGCTCACGGGCAACGTCCCACGCTTCGTTACGCGCCAGCGGACCGTTAATCGCCACCACCAGCTGGTACGCCTGCTCAAACTGGCTATGCGCCGTTTGCGCCACGCTCATTTTCTGATCGAGAGAAAGCAGTTTCTCAGTGGCTTCCTGCTCTTTGGCCTGGAAGGTATTTAGCCATTCGTCAGCGCTTTCCGGGGTCAGGTCCGGCAGATGGCACAGCTCTTTGGCACGCTGCAACGCCTGCAACGCCTGGTTGTACTGAATCGCACGCGTCTGCTGCACGTCCAGCGCCTGCTGGTAGTCAGCGAGCTGGCTTTTCAGCTCATCCACTTCCAGCTCGGCGGCTTCCGCGCGGGCTTCGTTCTCTTCCTGCAATTCGGCAGCTTCGGCCACCACTTCATTTTGCTCTTCAAGACGAATTTGCAGCTCATCAAGATCGGCTTCGTAGCGCTCGATTTTTTCCTGCTGACGCAGCGCGGTCTGCACCAGATTCAGATGATCGCTGGCCGCCTGGTAATCGGCTTCCAGATCCCCTTCCGCACCATTGTGCTCGCCCAGTTCGCGCGCCATTTCGACATGCTTATACTGCTCGGCCACCAGCTGTTTGCGAGAGGTAAACAGCTCGCGGCGATACTCCAGCGCCTGATCGAGATGAATACGGCGCTCGTTGGCGTGGCGCATATAGTCCGCCGCCACGTAGTTGGTGGCTTCGCTGATCAGGTGTTTAAACAGGTCCCGGTCAGACTGCGTAACGCGAATCGCTTCCAGCGTCATGCGGTTTTCACGCAGCGCGGCTTCCATATCCTGGAAGGCCTTACGCACGCCGCTGTTTTCCGGCAACAGGTAGTCGCGCAGGGAGCGGGTAATGGCGCTGGAGATACCGCCGTACAGGGAGGCTTCAATCAGACGGTAGTATTTACTACGATCTGACGCGCTGCGCAGACGACGGGCTACCACGCCGAGATCGAACATCAGAGAGTGGTAGTCGGTAATGGAATTAAACTGCTTAAACTGTACGCCTTCGATGGCTTCCAGCTTGTCTTTCAGCTCCTGGAGCGTCAGGACGCGCGCCTGACGTTCATTCAGGGTTTCCGTCAGCAGCGCGGTTGGCTGTACGGAGGTAGGCAGCCCCTGGATCGCAAACGGTTTGATATCTACTTTACGGTCGCGGCCGGCAACCTGTTGCAGACGCACGCCTACAACCACGCGCTGATGGCGGGAGTTGATCACGTCCAGCACTGAATAACAAACGCCCGCTTTCAGCTTACCGTGCAGACCTTTATCACGAGAGCCGCTCGTGGCGCCCGCTTCAGTGGTGTTACGGAAGTGCAGCAGGGTCAGGTCAGGTATCAGCGCCGTCACGAAGGCCGCCATGGTGGTGGATTTACCCGCCCCGTTACCGCCGGAGAGCGTTGTCACCAGCTCATCCAGATCGAAGGTTCGGGCAAAGAAGCCGTTCCAGTTAATCAGCGTCAGTGAGCGAAATTTACCGCGTTCAATCATTACTCTTCCTCCCCCCTATCCGGCTGATTCTCTTCGTGCTCGTCATTGAGCTGCAAATGGTTTTCCACCGGCATCGCTTCACCGTCACGTATCATGCGCAGCTGCGCTTCACGCGCATCATCACCCGCACGCACGTCGGCGCCAAAACGGAAGACCGATTCGGTGATGCGGAACTTGCTGCTGTCGTGACCCATGAACCAGACCATTCCCAGACGGCGTAGACGGTTAAGGGATGAGCGAACTTTTTCCTGTAATTTCTGACGGTCCAGATCGGACCCCGTTGAGCGGTTATTCACCAGCTTGAGCAGCTTGCTTTCATCCGCCAGCGACAGCAGCTCATCGTAAAGCTCCTGCTGGGTGAAGATCCCTTCATTCGCCAGACGTTCCGGGCTGAGATAGAGGTAGCAGAGAATTTTGCCGACCATCATATCCAGTTCGGAAAGCACCGAGCGCGGAATAAGCGTGGTAGAGCGCGGACGCAGGTAGAAAAACCCTTCCGGCGCGCGGATCAGCTCAACGTTATAGCGAGCGTAAAACTCTTCCAGGTACTCCTGAAAGTCCATCAAAAAGGCGTGATTATCCAGCTCGTCAAGGCCAATGTGACGACCGGCACGCAGCTGGCTGTCCAGCGCCGGAAACAACGGATTCGCCAGCGCCTGTGCCAGCTTAACTGGCATCACTTGTTCAATATTTGTCAATGACATGCGCCTGTACCTTGGCTCCGTAATCGTTAATCGGCTGCCACTTCGGCGGCAGTCCGGTGAAATCGGCTTGTGCGATGCCCAGGCGCACCGCCTGGTCTACAACAATGCGGGCAACATCGAAGTGGCGCGCGCGCGGATACTGCGCCAGATAGTCGCGTACCACGAGGCCAAGATCCAGCGGTGCTTGTCTGGTTTTGTAGACAGCGAGCTGTTCTTCGATCATCGCCGCAAGCTGCTCGCGAATTTCGTTAAATTCTTCGTATTCCAGATCCGGCGGCAGTTCACCGGTGACCTCTTCATCGCGCAGCGCCATCTCTTCGTCGCGCATATCCAGCAGACGATCGGCGTTGGCGTAGGTCAGCGCCCACGGCGCATCGAAATAGGTCTGTACCGACTGGCGCAGACGCTGAGCAAAGACGCGATTCTTATCCATATCGATGGCGGTACGGATAAATTTATGCACGTGGCGGTCGTAACCGATCCACAGGTCGATTGACTGCTGGCCCCAGCTGATAATGCGGTCAAGCTTGCTCTGCAAATCAAACACCAGACGGTCGATAAAATGCAGATCGTCGTGCGCCATTGTCGCGTCCTGGATGCGCAGCAGATTGGCCTGTAGCTTATCCCCCGCCGCCTCCAGCGTATCCTGCAACTCACGCAGCGTACCGGACGTTTCTGACAGCAAGAGTTCACAGCTGGAGATGGCCGCACGCCAGTCTTTATTAAGCAGTTGAGCGATATCGTCTTTCACCTGCTGCTGCTGTTCGTCCATCAGACGTTGAGTCAGATCGATACTGTCGAAAATCTCGGCGACCGAGTATTTCAGCGGCGCGTAAACGTTGCGATGCCAGTGGAATTCGTCACCGTTTTCATCAGCCGCGTCGGCGGCACGCTTCAGCTCACCTGCAACAATAGAGAGCTGCATGGAGAGACGCAGCGTGGAAAATTCGCGCTGGCGGATGTAATAATCGGTAATGCCAATACCCAGTGGCGTAAGACGATAGATGGCGTTTCCTTCCGCCTGCTCGCTGGTAAAGCGGTTCAGCAGACGTTGACGCACCATATCATTGATTGCGTTGTTGGCACGCACGCTAATGGTTTCGCTGGTTTGCTCAAACGCATCACTGACGTGGCGGAACGCATCCACCAGTTCGCCTTCACTCATTTCGCCATCCAGGCGTTCGCCGTTTAGCGTCGCAACCGCCAGCAGGAATGAGAGTCTGTCTACCGGCAGCGAGATGGAGAAATCGTTTTTCCTGGCCCAGGCAACCAGTTCGGGGACTGTCTGGGAAAATTCACTCATAGATTATCCTTGCATCTGCGGCTTGCGCGCGGTGACGTGTATATAGCGGCCAAGGCTCAGATAAGGCTCCTGGCGGCAGTACCGCGTCTCTATTTCTGTTAAGGCGTCTAAACAGTCATCCTGTTTTTGTTTATCACGCAGATAATCATGAAACACCCTCACGCCGGTTTTGCCGGTAATTTCCCAACCGATCTCCTCCAGCCAGCCATAAACCTGCTGCGGTTCACGGGGGAAATCCGGTGAAAGCGTGCGTCGTTTCTTTTTATACATGCCCTGCTGTACGTAGCCAAAATTGCCGACCAGCACGTTTCGCATTAGCAGGCCGTTGGCATTGTAAAACATCAGCGATAACGCACCGCCCGGGCGCAACATCGACCACAGCGTTTTTAACATCGCCTGGGGTTCGGCGATCCATTCGAGCACAGCATGAAACAATATCAGATCAACCTGCGTTTCCAAATGCTGCGGAATGTCCTGAGCGGCGCAATGTATAAAATGCATGTTGTCGCTCACACCTTTCTCTTCTGCCGCTCGCCCGGCGCGCGCAACCATCTCGGCAGAAAGATCGCAAAGCGTGACGTGATGTCCCCGCTGCGCCATCAGAATTGCAGTCTGACCTTCCCCACCGCCGGCATCCAGCACGCGCAACGGTCGGTCACCGAATTCAGCCAGCAGCTTGTCCAGATCCTGCCAGAGGATCGTCTGACGAAGCTGACCTTTGGTGGTGCCATAAATGTTGCGCGAAAACTTTTCCGCGATGTCATCAAAATTGCGATCCCGCATTGGGAGGGTTCCACTCACTGCAAAACCGCTATTTTGTCACACCCGCGCGGAGAATGAACCACTCTGGTGTAATATCACCGACAATCGCCTGCTGTATGGTTAAAAAAGGAACCAAAAAGGATGCTTTTTACCCTAAAAAAATATATCGGAGGCATGATGCTTCCCCTTCCCCTGCTGTTGCTTCTCATCGCGCTGGGGCTGGCAATGATATGGTTTAGCCGCTTTCAGAAAAGCGGTAAATCCCTTGTTACCGTGGGCTGGCTGGCGCTGCTGTTACTCAGCCTGCAACCGGTCGCTGACGGTTTATTACGTCCGATTGAAAACACCTACCCGACGTGGCAGGGAAATCAGAAGGTGAGCTATATCGTGGTGCTGGGCGGCGGGTATACCTGGGATCCGAACTGGGCGCCCAGCTCGAACCTGATCAACAACAGCCTGCCGCGCCTGAACGAGGGGATCCGCCTGTGGCTGGCCAATCCTGGATCGAAGATGATCTTCACGGGCGCTGCGGCAAAAACCAACCCGGTCAGTACCGCTGAAGCAGGAGCAAGAGTGGCTGAATCGCTTGGCGTACCGCGTTCCGCCATCATCACGCTGGATAGCCCAAAAGATACCGAAGAAGAGGCGGCGGCGGTGAAACAGGCCATCGGTGATGTACCGTTCCTGCTGGTGACCTCTGCTTCACACCTGCCGCGCGCAATGATCTTCTTTGAGAAGCAGGGCCTGCATCCGCTTCCTGCTCCGGCAAACCAGCTGGCCATTGACGCCCCGCTCAATCCGTGGGAACGGATAATCCCGTCCCCGGTATGGCTGATGCACAGCGACCGCGTCGGCTACGAGACGCTTGGCCGCTTGTGGCAGTGGCTTAAAGGTTCGTCAGGCAAGCCAGGGCAGGAGTGATTTTGCGGCCAGATCGAAACTGGCGCGATTAAAGCGCCCGGTGTTGACCAGTTGCGCCACCTCATCCCAGAGAAGATAGAGCCAGCGTCGCCAGAGAAAGGCCTCCGCAACGGGGGCGCGCTGAAGATAGTGCCAGAGCAAATCTTCCGCCGCCCCGCCCTCGCTCAGCCTGAACAGTTCGTACTCGCGCGGCGCCCAGAGCATGATCCCCGGCCCGACCATCGCCAGCAGTTGGTCGCTGCGCGAGTCTTTAAGCATACTGCGTAGCGTGAAGTTGCCGTGAACCAGCACGCAGTTGTCGTTAAAACCCTCAAACAGCGTCGGCAGACATTCCCGGGTGCGGAACAGAATACGTTTGTCCTGCATCGTTAAGCCGGTGTTGTTGAACTGGTTCAGCGTGCCCCACAGCACTTCGACACGCTGGCGATACCACAGCGGCCACAGGTTTTCCTGGGTGCTGTCTACCGCGCCAACAAGACCCCGGCTGTCCTGCCGATGCCAGGCAAGCAGAGCCTCGACAATCTGATCTTTCAGCTGTTCCCAGCGCTCCGGTGTACGCGTCGGGGCTTCAACAGAAACCCCGCGTAAACGCTCGATAAGCAGAACATCCGGGGCGGGATGCTCCTCATGGGTCATCACGCCGTAGACCGTCGGCATACGGACAGTCCCTTCCCGCGCCAGCATCGACATTTTCCAGGCCAGCTGTCTGGCGACGCCCGGCGAGGTAAAACTTCTGGCCATCAGCGGCATGGGGTTTCCCTGACTGTCATACAACGACCAGAGTGCGGAATCGGCCTTTTCATTCACGCATTCCACCCGGCTTAGCTTTTCGCCAAGGAGATGGCTGAGTTCAGCACGCAGCTGTTCCATATGAGATTACCCCCATTAAGACTACTGCTTTTATAATGAGCGCGCGAAACCCGGATGTCACCCGGTAGAGATCAATAATGAAAAAGAAAAGGAAAATCGCCTGGCGGGAGAGCATCCCCCCAGACGAGGGTATGCCAGCGAATTAACGCATTTCGACGCGTACGCGCTCGAGATCTTCAGGGGTATCCACGCCGGTGCCGGGGATTTCCTGGGCAACCGCAACGTGAATTTTCTCGCCGTACCACAGCACGCGAAGCTGTTCGAGCATTTCAATATGCTCCAGCGGGCTTGGTGCCCAGGCGACGTAGCGACGAATAAAGCCGGCGCGGTAGCCGTAAATACCGATGTGGCGCAGGAAGGTTTCGCCGATTGTCTCTTTCGATTGCGCGAAACGATCGCGATCCCACGGAATGGTGGCGCGGGAGAAATAGAGCGCGTAGCCCTCTGCGTCCATGACCACTTTCACCGCATTCGGATTGAACGCCTCTTCAGCGTGGTGAATCGGCACCGCGAGGGTTGCCATCCCGACCTGACGCCGAGCCAGGTTGTCGGCCACCTGACGGATAATCGCCGCCGGGATCATCGGCTCATCGCCCTGCACGTTCACAATCACCGTCTCGTCGCTGAAACCGCATTTTTCGACGACTTCCGCCAGGCGCTCGGTGCCTGACTGATGATCGGCACGGGTCATGCACACTTCCCCACCCGCGGCCTCAACCGCTCGCGCGACATCCGGGTGATCGGTGGCGACGATGACACGTCCGGCGCCCGATTCGCGTGCCCGTTCAAGGACATGCACAATCATCGGTTTGCCATTGATATCCACCAGCGGTTTACCTGGCAGGCGCGTTGAAGCATAACGCGCAGGGATAATGACAACAAAACTCATGGTTTGATCTCTTCTGCCACCAGTGAACGGGCTTCATTTTCCAGCAGGACCGGAATACCGTCACGCAGCGGGAACGCCAGGCTGTCCAGTTTGCAAATCAGCTCTTGTTTATCCTGGCTGTAATACAGTTTGCCGTTGCACACCGGGCAGGCAATAATTTCTAGTAAACGGTGATCCATAGTTCCTCCGTATGGGTAATCCCTAAAGCTTATCACATTCCCTTTTCAGGGAGTGTCTGTTTCCCAGCCATCTCGACAGGTCGCAAACAGCTCCACAGGCACGCGACCGAGTACAATTTCATGCGCCCCCTGCCAGCGCGCAAATTCACTGAGCGCAGTCGTTAACCCTTTTTCCAGGCCAGCCGTCACCTTTATGCCCTCTTCCAGCCAGAGCGCGATAATTTCAAGCATGCCGGTTTTACGGTGCATTTTAGCGTCCATGCGCCCGACAAGCTGTCCTTTGTGCAGCAGCGGCAAAACAAAATAACCATACTGACGCCTGGGCGCCGGGGTGTAGCATTCCAGACGGTAGCTGAAATCAAACAGCTGTTCGGCCCGCTTTCTGTCCCAGACAACGGGGTCGAACGGCGACAGCACGGCACTGTGGGTCGCCTGGAGTTTGCCCTCCTGCGCCTGCGCCAGCAGAGGGAACAAATCCGCATGCAGCCACATTTCACCTAACGACTCTACCGAGACCGGCATGACGCGCTGTTCGCGCTGCCACGTTTCGAGCAGTGGTTTTAGCTGCGGCTGACGCAGACGATAATAATCCGCCAGCCACTGCGGGCGGAAGATGCCAAGGCTGCGGGCGCTGTTCCCGAGCATGATGGCTTCGGCTACGTCCTGAGACAGCAGGTCACGCGTATCGTCCCAGTGAGGCATAACGCGGTGCGTGAGGTCATAGACGCGCTGAAAGTTGCGGCGCTCGACCACCATCACTTTGCCCGACGTAAACAGCCCTTCAAGATGGCGTTTGTGCGGTTTCCACTCCCACCATCCGCTTGCGCCTTTTCGCGGGTGTTCAAAATCCGCGGAGCGTACCGGACCGTTTTTCTGAATATGGGCAATCAGTTGTTCTATTTCATCCGCGTGTTCCACCATCCACTCCTGGCGGTATTTCCAGCCCATTTTGTCCGGGGCGAGCATGCGGTGACGCACCAGTGCAAAATCGCTGCGCGGGAGAAAACAGGCTTCATGCGCCCAGTATTCCATCAGTTCGCCCTGACTCAGCGCATTATCCAGCCACTGCGGAGGATAGTTTCCCAGGCGGCTAAACAGGACCAGATACGGGCTACGCGCCACGATGTTAATGGTGTCGATTTGCAGCAACGACATGCGTTGCACGGTAGAGAGGATATCAGCTGGCTGCGCGCGGCGGCGGGGCTTTTTCAGAAGCCCCTGGGCGGCAAGATGCAGGTTTCGTGCGGCTGCAAGTGAGAGTTGCGGTAGAGACATGCGTTTTCCTGTCAGTCAAAGCGCCACCGGAACCGCGTAGAAGTTACTGCACTAACGCGAGCAGTTCCTTGAGCAAATGTTCCGGCTGTTCGCCGCTGAGTTCAGCGTCAACCGGCAGATACCACCAGTTTTCTTTCGCATAGGCCCGGCATTTTACCGCGTCTTTTTCCGTCATGATCAGCGTCTGGCCCGGCGCTGCCAGCCTTTCAACCTCTTCGGCAACTAACGCCTGGTGATCGGCCAGCGGCACCCGTTTTTCCAGCCGCGCGCCGCACTGCTCCAGCGTTGCGAAGAAACGCGGCGGATGACCTATACCGGCCATCGCAACCAGATGTTCCAGTTGCGCGACATCTTTACGCTCGCCGGTCAGCATATTTACGGCCTGTCCGGGACGAAGAAGCATCGGGATTTCGCCCGCTCTGGCTTCACCACCGTTCACAATCACGGCATCGACGGTTTTCAGGCGCGACGCACGCTCGCGCATTGGACCGGCTGGAAGCCACCAGCCGTTGCCAAAACGCCGAACGCCGTCAATGACCACGATCTCTTTATCACGCGCCAGCGCGTAATGCTGCAAACCATCATCGGTAATGATGATTTGTACATCATGCTCCGCAAGCAGTGCCTTCACGGCATCACTGCGCACCGGCGATACCGCAACCGGCGCGCCTGTACGCTGGTAAATCAGTACCGGCTCATCACCGGCTTCAGCGGTTGTCGTAGCTGGGCTCAGCACCAGTGGATACTGCGCCGCTTTACCACCGTAACCGCGTGAGACAACTCCCGGGCGGATACCGCGCCTCTGGAGCTGCTCTACCAGCCAGATCACCACCGGGGTTTTGCCGTTTCCACCCGCCGTCAGGTTGCCGACCACCACTACCGGTACCGGTGCGCGCCAGGCGCGCTTGATCCCAAGGCGGTAAAGCAGACGAATAGCACCGCTCACCAGGCCATACAGCCAGGAGAGCGGGAGAAGCAGCACCCACAGAGGGGATTCACCCGACCAGATGCGTGCAATCATTGACCGAACTGCATTTTATGAAGCTGCGCGTAAACACCACGCTGTTCCAGCAGGTCCGCATGGCTGCCGCGTTCAACGATCACGCCATCTTCCACCACCACGATTTCGTCAGCCTGTTCGATGGTCGACAGACGGTGCGCGATAACCAGCGAGGTACGGTTTTTCTGTAATTCATCCAGAGCAGACTGGATAGCGCGTTCAGACTCCGTATCCAGTGCGGACGTTGCTTCATCGAGGATCAGAATCGGACTGTTGCGCAGCAGCGCACGGGCAATCGCGATACGCTGACGCTGACCACCGGAGAGCAGCACCCCGTTTTCGCCAATGATCGTATCCAGACCGTTATCCATTTTGTTAATGAAGTCCATCGCATAGGCCATACGCGCCGCATTCTCGATCTCTTCACGGCTGTACTCTTCGGTACGGGCATACGCAATGTTGTTCGCCACCGTATCGTTGAACAGATGCACGTTCTGCGAGACCAGCGCGACCTGGTTACGCAGCGACTGGAGGGTATATTCCCGCAGGTCGTGACCATCAAGCAGGATCTCGCCCTGGTCGATATCGTAGAAACGGGTAATCAGGCTGGCAATGGTCGACTTGCCCGAACCGGAACGACCGACCAGCGCGACGGTTTTACCCGCCGGGATGGACAGGCTGATGTCACGCAGCGCCGGCACTTCACGGCCTGGATAGGTAAAGGTCACGTTACGGAATTCCAGGTCGCCTTTAGCGCGCTCGATCACGCGTGTACCTTCATCTTTTTCCTGTTCGGAATCGAGGATGCTGAACAGCGTCTGACAGGCTGCCATCCCGCGCTGGAACTGGGCGTTGACGTTAGTCAGCGATTTCAGCGGACGCATCAGCGCGATCATGGATGAGAACACCACGGTAATGGTACCCGCAGTCAGGGTTTCCATGACGCTCGGGAAGCTTGCGGCATACAGGACGAAGGCCAGGGCCAGAGAGGCAATCAGCTGAATGATCGGATCGGAAATCGACGAGGCCGATACCATTTTCATCCCTTGCAGACGCATTCTGTTGCTGACCTTGTCAAAGCGTTTGGTTTCGACTTCCTGACCGCCGAAGATCAACACTTCCTTATGGCCTTTCAGCATCTGCTCGGCGCTGGTAGTCACCTGCCCCATCGTATTCTGCATATTTTTACTGATGTTGCGAAAACGCTTTGATACCACGCGGATCGCGATGGAGACAATCGGCGCCAGCACAATAAGGATCAGCGACAGTTGCCAGCTGTAATAGAACATCATCGCGAACAGGCCGATGATGGATGCGCCTTCACGCACAACGGTAATCAGTGCGCTGGAAGAGGACGACGCAACCTGCTCTGAATCGTAGGTAATACGCGACAGCAGGGTACCGGTTGACTGCTTGTCAAAGAATGAGACCGGCATCCCCATCATATGGCTGAATAACCGACGGCGCATGGTCATCACCACTTTACCGGATACCCAGGAGATGCAGTAGCTGGATACATAGCTGGAGATTCCGCGTAAGATCATCAGCCCAATAACCACCAGCGGCATCCATAGCAGCACTGAACGATCCGTTTTACCGAAACCGTCATCCAGTAACGGTTTGAGAAGCGATAACATAAACGTATCGCTGGCTGCGTTGAGGATTAACGCTACGCCCGCCACGATCAAGCCTGCTTTGAAAGGAGCAATCATCGGCCAGAGCCGGCGGAACGTTTGCCACGTGGAGAGATCTTTGTCGTTATGCATTCAAAAAACCAGCATTTGTTGAAATAGCCGCATATTCTACCCGTTATCTACGGGCGCGCCAAACCACTGATGATACCAACGCGGTAAATAGTGTTCACGTAAGCGGCGAATTTGCCGACTTTGGTGCGAAAACGTCACAGATATCTGTCCGGACTGCGGAGTATCAAGCCAGAGATATCCCTCAGTTCGATAGCGCCTGACTACTTTGATGGAAGGGAAACGCCACGCGTTATAGCGGGCCATCGAGGCCAGCGAAACCTGTCCCTCCACGCGCTGTAGCAGCGGTGTTGAAGATGACGTGTTACTTCCATGATGCGGCACCTGAATCAGTGTAGACGCTAGTTGACGCCAGCGGTGGCTCAGCATTGCCAGTTCTGCCTGCCCTTCAATATCTCCGGTCAGTAAAACGCTTTGTTCGCCGTCATCGATTTTTACCACGCAGGAGCGGTTGTTACCTTTTGCCGAGGTATTTTCGGGTGGCCAGTGCACGGAGAACGTTAAACCCTGCCACTGCCATCGCTCTCCACGAAAGCAAGGAAGATGCCCGGCCCAGGATAAGGGGCTTCTGATCCACATTGCGGGCCAGGCAGCTTTTAGCGATGCCAGTCCCCCCGCGTGGTCGAGATGTTCATGGCTCAGGATCACCCCTTCCGGCCTCAGATGATGCCAGCGTAGCCAGGGGATAATCAGCTGCTGCCCGCTGTCCCCACCGGGCCATGCCAACCCAGTGTCATACAGAATGGCCTTCCCGTGACGCTCAATGACCATCGCCAGCCCCTGCCCTACATCCAGCATATGCAGGGACCAGCTGTCTGTTTTGGCCCTGTGCCAGAGGGGAAATGCCAGCACCACGCTGCCTGCCAGACAGACTGCGGGTACTGCGCTGAAGGCCCTGAATCGCCAGCCAATGATCAGCAGCCATGGCAGTAACGTCAGGTATTGCCAGCGTTCATCAACGTCCTGCCAGCCATTCGGTAAACGCATCAATAGCCAGAAAAGCCCTGCCAGAGATTTATCGGCAGCCAGCCAGACGATACTTTCCAGCGTCGCCACCGGAAACAGATGCAGAAACATGCCGAGCAGGATCAGCGGAACTGAGATAAACGTGACCAGAGGAACGGCAAACAGATTCGCCGCCAGCGAGGAGAGACTGAAACCATGGAAAATCAGCACCTGAAGCGGCAACAGAAGCAGCAGCATACCGACCTGCAAATACAACAGCGTAACCAGCGGCCGCAGGCACCGGCCACGTTGCCAGAGCGGGAGAGGCAACCACTGATACCAAAAAATAAGCGCGGTGACCGCAAACGCTGATAGCGCCAGGCTTTGTGACAGGACCGCCAGTGGATCGAAAACCAAGATCGCCGCCACGCAGGTAAGCCATACCTGCCAGGGCGACCACTGGCGACCGCTCATTTTTAACACCGCCAGTACCACAAGCGCGATAACCGTGCGCAGCGCAGGCGGCTGTAAGCCTGTTAGCCATGCGTAAAACGCGGCAAAAATCAGCCCTGCCAGCAAGGGGATTTGCCAGATAATCCAGCGGCCCGGCAGGAAGAACTGGATGCCTCGCGCCAGAAACCAGATGACAGAAGCGGCCAGCGCAATATGCAATCCCGAGATTGCCATCAGATGCATCGTTCCGGTCTCACGCATCAGGTTTTTTATCTCCCGCGAGACCGACAGCCGCTCCCCCATTCCCAGCCCCAGTATCACGGGTCCCCACTGATATGCTGAAAGCGTACTCTGTAGTGATGTCAGGTACTGCGCACGCAGGCTACAGCCTTCGTCAACGAGCGCCGCATGGGTAAACCGTCCACTCAGCGTCTGATGTCGGACAAAGGCATTTTTCTGTGAATCATAGCCGCCATCGTTGAGTTCTCCGTGTACCGCCCTGAGCCGCAGGGTCATTGCCCAGCGTTGACCCACGCAGACGTTTTGCGGCAGATAGTTGCCATACAGCGCCACGCCCATGGCAGCCCACACACGTTCTCCATTGAGGCTGACAATCCTTCCCTGATGCATCGTTGCGCCGTCCGTTGCGGTAATGACCACCTCGGCCTGCTGCGGAACTTTCGTTAAATGGTTCATCGGCCACACGCTTTCCTGAGCGGCCAGGATCCCCCAGCACATAAAAAGCAATGCGAGGCCTGAAAACCTGAGCCATTTTCTCTGCTGTACTGATAACGCAATTCCTGCGGCAATCAGCAACCAGACAATATGCAAATCTGGCAAAACGGGTAACAAATAGAGCGGGATTATGGCCAGAATGGCGCACATGCTGATAACGTGGATCCCCATCTTCACCTCCATGTTTCAGGCGATTATGCGGCGGGACTGATGCGTCGTCAGACAGAAAAGGCGTGATTTACAGCGGACGCTGCAACGTTTTTTAGCGTTTACAGTAAAGAGAAAATTTAAATGCGGCGCGTATTCAGAAATGCAGGGGCGGGATACAAAAAAAGCACCCTAAGGTGCTTTCTTTAAACTCAGTTTAACCCTGATGATTAAACTCAGTTACCGTAAATATTGGCGCGATCGCGCAGTTCTTTACCCGGCTTAAAGTGCGGAACATACTTTCCTTCCAGCTCCACTTTATCGCCAGTCTTCGGGTTACGCCCGGTACGTGGTGCACGATAGTGCAGGGAAAAACTACCGAAACCGCGGATTTCAATGCGCTCGCCCTGGGCAAGAGTGGTAGCCATATGCTCCAGCATCTCTTTAACGGCATCTTCCACAGCCTTGGCAGGGATATGCGGTTGCTGACTGGCAAGTCTTTCAATCAATTCTGACTTGGTCATGATTCCTCCGGTTCCTTTCAAACCCATTAGCTGAACAGCTTATTAAACAAGGGCGGCCGTAGCCGCCCTTTGTTATTGATTACAGGACGAATCCTGCAATCTGTCAAGTCTGCTCTCCATCCTTCGCGCTGTAAATGCGTTACAGCTCAAATGATGGTGCGAACCTGAACTTACTCGCCTTTAGCTGCTTTGAAAGCTTCAGCCATTGCGTTGTTAGAGAAGTTTGCATCTTCCTGTTTGTTCACAGTTGCGATTGCATCTTTCTCATCAGCTTCGTCTTTAGCACGAACAGACAGGCTGATTGCACGGTTCTTACGGTCAACACCGGTGAACTTAGCTTCAACGTCGTCACCAACGCTCAGAACCAGAGTTGCATCTTCAACGCGGTCACGTGAAGCTTCGGAAGCGCGCAGGTAACCTTCAACGCCGTCAGCCAGTTCTACGGTTGCGCCTTTAGCGTCAACAGCAGTCACTTTACCGTTTACGATTGCGCCTTTCTTGTTCAGTGCAACCCAGTTGTTGAACGGATCTTCTGCAAGCTGTTTAACGCCCAGGGAGATACGCTCACGCTCTGCGTCAACTTGCAGAACAACTGCTGCGATTTCGTCGCCTTTTTTGTATTCACGAACTGCTTCTTCGCCTGCAACGTTCCAGGAGATGTCAGACAGGTGAACCAGGCCATCGATGCCGCCGTCCAGGCCGATGAAGATACCGAAGTCAGTGATAGACTTGATTTTACCTTCAACACGGTCACCCTTGTTGTGGGTTTCCGCGAACTGCTGCCATGGGTTGTTTTTGCACTGCTTCAGGCCCAGGGAGATACGACGACGTTCTTCGTCGATATCCAGAACCATCACTTCCACTACATCACCAACGTTAACAACTTTGGATGGGTGGATGTTTTTGTTGGTCCAGTCCATTTCGGAAACGTGCACCAGACCTTCAACGCCTTCTTCGATTTCAACGAAGCAGCCGTAGTCAGTCAGGTTGGTTACGCGACCAGTCAGTTTAGTACCTTCTGGGTAACGCTTAGCGATAGCTACCCATGGATCTTCGCCCAGCTGTTTCAGGCCGAGGGATACACGAGTACGCTCGCGGTCGAACTTCAGCACTTTAACAGTGATTTCGTCGCCCACGTTCACGATTTCGCTTGGGTGCTTAACGCGTTTCCACGCCATGTCGGTGATGTGCAGCAGGCCATCAACGCCGCCCAGGTCAACGAATGCGCCGTAGTCAGTGAGGTTCTTAACGATACCTTTGACTTCCATGCCTTCCTGCAGGTTTTCCAGCAGCTGATCGCGTTCTGCGCTGTTTTCGGATTCGATAACGGCACGACGGGAAACAACAACGTTGTTACGCTTCTGGTCCAGCTTGATTACTTTGAACTCAAGCTCTTTGCCTTCGAGGTGCAGGGTGTCACGGACTGGACGAACGTCTACCAGAGAACCTGGCAGGAACGCACGAATACCATTCAGCTCAACAGTGAAGCCACCTTTAACTTTGCCGTTGATAACACCGACCACAGTTTCAGCTTCTTCGTAAGCTTTTTCCAGCGTGATCCATGCTTCGTGACGTTTAGCTTTCTCACGAGACAGCAGGGTTTCGCCGAAGCCGTCTTCTACTGCGTCCAGAGCAACGTCAACTTCGTCACCTACCTGGATTTCCAGCTCGCCCTGGGCGTTTTTGAACTGCTCAGCCGGGATGGCAGACTCAGATTTCAGACCGGCGTCAACCAGTACAACGTCTTTGTCGATAGCAACAACAACGCCACGAACGATGGAACCCGGACGGGTTTCGATTTCTTTTAAGGATTCTTCAAACAGTTGAGCAAAAGATTCAGTCATGTTTAATCTTCAGGTTAATATTAACGTCCACCTGGCTCCGTGCCGGATGGGGTTGTTTCACATACCCGCCGTCAATCCATTGCAGCGGGGGTACTGCTAAATCGGTCGCGATTACGCGAGTGCCAGTTTTTGGCGCGCATATTGTAGCGCTTTTTCAATCACTTGCTCAATAGTTAAACTGGTTGAATCCAGCACTAATGCGTCTTGCGCGGGAACAAGTGGTGCGACGGCGCGGTTACGATCGCGGTCATCGCGCTCTTTTATCTCGGATAAAAGGCGATCAAAGTTAACACTAAACCCCTTTTCCTGCAACTGAAGCATGCGGCGATGGGCACGTTCTTCTGAAGAGGCGTCAAGGAAAATTTTCACTGGCGCATCAGGGAATACCACGGTTCCCATGTCGCGGCCGTCGGCGATCAGCCCCGGCGCTTCACGGAAACCGCGCTGGCGACGTAACAGTGCTTCACGAACGCGTGGGAAAGCCGCCACCTGAGAGGCCGCATTGGCCACTTCCTGGGTACGGATTTCACCGCTGACATCTTCCCCTTCCAGGATCACTTCAAGGTTGCCATCGGTCGAGACAAAGCGCACATCCAGATGCGCAGCCAGCGGTACCAGCGCTTCTTCAGACGCAACATCCACATGATGATGCAGCGCAGCCAGCGCCAGCACGCGATAGATTGCTCCCGAATCTAAAAGATGCCATTGCAATGCTTCCGCCATCGCTTTGCACAGAGTACCTTTCCCTGCGCCACTTGGCCCATCAATGGTGATTACCGGGGCAATTGCCGTCATCTTTTTCTCCTTAATTAAGGCATACCGTTTACATGAACGCCGCGCATTATACGCGCCAACGTGCGCAACTGTTACCTTTGCGTGCAAATTACGGAATGATTGAAGCAGAGTGTAGAAGAAATGAAAGAGGATGAGTGTCAGAAAGCGTAAGGAAATGCCGCATCAGGTGATGCGGCATACGATCATCAGGCCAGGGTGCTAATGCGCGTCAGCTGTTCGAAGTAGTCCGGGAACGTTTTTGCCGTACACTTCGGATCAAGGATAGTGACTGGCGTATCTGACAACGCCACCAGCGAGAAACACATCGCCATGCGGTGATCGTTGTAGGTGCCAATTTCTGCAAATTGCAGTTTTGCCGGCGGCGTGACGCGAATGTAGTCTTCGCCCTCTTCTACCTCGGCCCCCACTTTACGCAGCTCGGTTGCCATCGCGAACAGGCGGTCCGTCTCTTTCACACGCCAGTTGTAAATGTTTCGCAGCGTGGTGGTGCCTTTCGCAAACAGCGCAGCGGTAGCAATGGTCATCGCCGCATCCGGAATATGGTTCATATCCATATCAATGGCGTTCAGCTCACCGTGGGTACAGGAGATGAAGTCATCGCCCCAGGTCACCACCGCGCCCATTTTTTCCAGCACGTCAGCAAAACGGATATCGCCCTGCACGCTGTTGCGGCCAATGCCCGTCACTTTTACCGTACCGCCTTTAATCGCACCTGCGGCAAGGAAATAGGAGGCGGAGGAAGCATCGCCTTCAACCAGGTAGTGGCCCGGGGACTGATACTGCTGCGCTCCGCGCACCACGAAGCGCTGATAAGACTGGTTTTCCACCTCAACACCAAAGGTGTTCATCAGGTGCAGGGTGATATCAATGTACGGCTTAGAAACCAGGTCGCCTTTAATGCTGATGACGGTGTCCTGTGGTGCCAGCGGTGCGGTCATCAGCAGCGCGGTCAGGAACTGGCTGGAAACGCTACCGTCAACCTCTACATTGCCGCCAGTGAATCCCCCGCGCAGACGCAGGGGCGGGTAATTTTCCTGCTCAAGATAATCAATCTGCGCGCCGCCCTGGCGCAGGGCATCCACCAGATGGCCGATCGGACGCTCTTTCATTCGCGGCTCACCGGTCAGCACAATATCGTTACTCCCCAGACACAGCGCAGCGGCCAGAGGACGCATCGCGGTACCGGCGTTACCCAGGAAAAGCTCCAGCGCTTCAGCAGAATGTAACGCGCCGCCGTTACCGGTGACTTCACAACGGGTACGATCGTCAGACAGCGCGTACTGAACGCCCAACGCTTTCAGTGCATTGAGCATATGGCGCACGTCATCGCTGTCCAGCAGATTAGTGAGGACGGTGGTGCCGTTTGCCAGAGCTGCCAGCAGCAGAGCGCGGTTCGAGACACTTTTTGAACCAGGCAGATTAATGGTGCCATCTACCCGCGCGATAGGTTGTAACGTCAGGGATTCCATGAAACTCAACTCTCAACTCAACATAATAAAAACCCCGCAGGAACGCTGCGGGGGTGAAAAACAGCCAATTAACCGTGACGACGTTCGAAGTCGATCATGAAATCAGTCAGGGCTTTAACGCCTTCCAGCGGCATGGCGTTATAGATAGAGGCGCGCATCCCGCCTACCACACGGTGGCCTTTCAGCGCATGCAGACCCGCCGCGAAGGACTCTTCCAGGAACACGTTATCCAGGTTGCTGTCCGCCAGCTGGAACGGCACGTTCATGCGCGAACGGTTAGTTTTGGCGACATCGTTGCGGTAGAAATCGCTCTTGTCGATCACGCCGTACAACAGTTCAGCCTTTTGCTGATTGATCTTATCCATCTGCGCCACACCGCCTTTTTGCTTCAGCCATTTGAAGACCAGGCCGGAGAGATACCAGGCAAACGTTGGTGGGGTGTTGAACATGGAATCGTTGTCGTTCAGGACGGTGTAATCCAGAATTGACGGGCAAGACTTATGGGCTTTCCCCAGCAGGTCTTCACGCACGATAACGATTGTCAGGCCCGCAGGACCGATGTTTTTCTGGGCACCCGCGTAGATGACGCCGTAGCGGCTGACATCCAGCGGGGTGGACAGAATGGTTGAAGAGAGGTCCGCCGTCACAATGACATTTTCGCCAAAGTCTGGCTCTTCGTGAATGGCAATACCGTCGATGGTTTCGTTCGGGCAGTAGTGAAGATACGCGGCGTTGTCAGAAAGCTGCCACTCACTCATCGGCTTCACGGCGCGCAGACCGTCAACGGTCACTTTGGCATCGATGACATTCGGCGTGCAATATTTATGCGCTTCTTTTACCGCACTGGCCGCCCAGTAGCCCGCATCAACGTAATCAGCGGTGGTTCTGTCGCCCAGCAGATTGAGCGGGATACCCGCAAACTGGCCGCGTCCACCGCCGTGACAGAACAATACTTTGTAGTTCGAGGGAATATTCAGCAGATCGCGAAAATCCTTTTCTGCCTCTTCCGCCACCTTAATAAACGCTTTACCCCGGTGGCTGACTTCCATCACCGACGTACCCAGACCGTTCCAGTCACACAGCTCCTGTTGAGCCTGTTTGAGCACATCTGTCGGTAACATTGCCGGACCTGAACTGAAATTAAAGACTTGAGCCATTTCCCCTCACCACGCTAAAAGCCATAAGTTATAACTGTGGATATCGGTTTTATCATTCAGTGACACGCGCCGCAATGTCTAAAACTGATGGCCGAAGAAATGTGTCACTCGTCACACAATACAATCTGCCGTACCGTTGTCACAAAACCGACAAAATCGCTGTCAGGTGATGCGTTTAGCCCGGCTAACCTTCGTCCATTCTGGATTCGTACAGCGGGGGCATAATTGATGATCGCCCGCCTGCATGACCACCACATGACTACATTTTATGCAGGCATACTCCCCCGCTTCAGGTACAGTTTTGTATCGCTCGATGAGCATATCCGGCAGGATGCACAGACCGGGCTTCACCTCATCGTCGGGATAGTAATAAACGCTGATTTGACCATTCGTTTCCATAATCGCCAGACGCACCTGCCCCAGTTGCTCAACACTGCTCAGACGGAGTTCCATAAAGAACTCAAACTCCGTCATATTGGCGCTTTGCACATTCTCCCAGGCCAGTTGACCATCTTCGACAATCACCACCGGCTTCCCTTCGAGCAGATCTTCAAGTTTCTCACTTTTCGACATCAGCCACATGACCAGCCGGTACAGCAGTGCAAGCGTCACAAAGACGATAAAGACCGGCACCATCGGCACATCGTCATAAAAGGCAACGTCCCCTGCCGCCGACCCCAGCGTCAGGATAATCAGTACTTCAAACAGCGACATCTGCCGCACGCCGCGACGTCCGGTGATTTTCAGAAACAGGAAGACGAGTACAAAGGTGTAAAGGCTACGCAACGCCACTTCGCCTAAAAACTCAGGCGGGACTTTATCAAACGCCATCCGCTGGAGATCAAATGCTTTCATTTTTCTATGCCTTAACAGTAGGTTACTGCTTATAAGCATAGCCCAGCCATTTATTTTCGCCGGAGATAGCACCCGTCACGCAAAACCCGTATCATTGCGCGCTTTACGTACGATAAAAGTGAACGCCATGACTCAAACGTTTATCCCCGGCAAAGACGCCGCTCTGGAAGATTCCATCGCTCGCTTCCAGCAGAAACTGACCGACCTGGGCTTTAATATCGAAGAAGCCTCCTGGCTGAATCCGGTGCCTCACGTCTGGTCCGTGCATATTCGCGACAAAGACTGTGCGCTGTGCTTTACCAACGGTAAAGGCGCGACCAAAAAAGCGGCGCTGGCCTCTGCGCTGGGTGAGTATTTTGAGCGTCTGTCCACCAACTACTTCTTCGCCGACTTCTGGCTGGGCGAAACTATCGCCAACGGTCCGTTCGTTCACTACCCGAACGAAAAATGGTTCCCGCTGACCGAAAACGATGAACTGCCGGAAGGCATTCTCGATGCCCGCCTGCGCGCGTTCTACGATCCGGAAAACGAGCTGACCGGCAGCATGCTGATCGACCTGCAATCCGGCAATGAGGATCGTGGGATCTGCACCCTGCCGTTCACCCGTCAGTCTGACGAGCAGACCGTTTATATCCCGATGAACATCGTCGGCAACCTGTATGTGTCCAACGGCATGTCTGCCGGTAATACCCGCAACGAAGCGCGCGTGCAGGGGTTGTCTGAAGTTTTCGAGCGTCACATCAAAAACCGCATTATTGCTGAATCCATCAGCCTGCCGGAGATCCCGGCTGACGTGCTGGCGCGCTACCCGGGCGTGGTGGAATCCATCGCCAAACTGGAAGCAGAAGGTTTCCCAATCTTTGCTTATGACGGCTCTCTGGGCGGCAAATATCCGGTTATCTGCGTAGTGCTGTTCAACCCGGCCAACGGCACCTGCTTCGCCTCCTTCGGCGCGCACCCTGACTTCGGCGTGGCGCTGGAGCGTACCGTGACCGAACTGCTGCAAGGTCGTAGCCTGAAAGATCTCGACGTGTTTACGCCGCCGACCTTTGATGACGAAGAGGTCGCCGAGCACACCAACCTCGAAACGCACTTCATCGACTCCAGCGGTTTGATCTCCTGGGATATGTTCAAACAGGACGCGGACTATCCGTTCGTGGACTGGAGCTTTGCCGGTACGACGGAAGAAGAGTTCGCCACCCTGATGGCGATCTTCCACGCGGAAGATCAGGAAGTCTACATTGCCGACTATGAACATCTCGGCGTTTACGCGTGCCGTATTATTGTGCCAGGTATGTCGGACATTTATCCGGCAGAAGATCTGTGGCTGGCAAACAACAGCATGGGCGCGCATCTGCGTGAAACCCTGCTGGCCCTGCCAGGCAGCGAGTGGGATAAAGAAGATTATCTGAACCTGATCGCCCAGCTGGACGAAGAAGGACACGATGATTTCACCCGCGTACGCGAACTGCTGGGTCTGGCGACCGGAAAAGATAACGGCTGGTACACCCTGCGCATCGGCGAGCTGAAAGCGATGCTGGCGCTGGCGGGCGGCGATCTGGATCAGGCTTTGACCTGGACCGAGTGGACGATGGAGTTTAACCAGTCCGTCTTCTCCGCCGAGCGCACTAATTATTACCGTTGCCTGCAAACGCTGCTCCTGCTTTCTCAGGAAGACGACCGCGAGCCATTGCAGTATCTGAACGCCTTTGTGCGTATGTACGGTGCGGATGCCGTTGAAGCTGCCAGCGCGGCGCTGAGCGGTGAAGAACCATTCTACGGCCTGCAAGCGGTTGACAGCGATCTGCAAGCCTTCCCGGCGCATCAGTCACTGCTGAATGCGTATGAAAAATTGCAGAAGGCAAAAGCCGCTTACTGGTCAAAATAAGCGCATATAACATTAATGGCTGTAGGCGTATTCAATCGCCTGAGCTATATTACGGGGCAATTTCATTGCCCTTTTTTTTATTTTTCCGCAATGACTTTTAATTGTAATAATTAAGTTAACCACGGGTAAATATAAAAACGCTTACCTGAGCTTTACTGTTACTAATTATAATAAATACTCCATTTTAATTAACTGTTCCATGGGAGGCTGACGGAAAAAATTCAACTCTTTTCATAACTTTTAAAATTTATTTTTATACGGATAATCAAACACTTACTCCGCTTTTGCTGTAAAACCATACACACTGCGGGCCTATAAGCCAGGCGAGATATGATCTATATCAATTTCTCTTCTATAATGCTTTGTTAGTATCTCGTCGCCGACTTAATAAAGAGAGAGTTAGTGTGAAAGCTGACAACCCTTTTGATCTATTACTCCCCGCTGCGATGGCGAAAGTTGCCGAAGAAGCGGGTGTCTACAAAGCCACGAAACATCCGATGACGACGTTCTTTCTGGCCATTACGGCTGGGGTGTTCATCTCCATCGCTTTCGTCTTCTATATCACAGCCACCACCGGCACTGCCGGGATGCCTTTCGGCATAGCGAAACTGATTGGTGGTATTTGCTTCTCACTGGGCCTGATTCTCTGCGTCATCTGCGGCGCCGACCTCTTCACCTCAACGGTGCTGATTGTTGTGGCAAAAGCCAGCGGAAGAATTACCTGGGGTCAACTGGGGCGCAACTGGCTCAACGTTTACGTTGGCAACCTGATTGGCTGTCTGCTCTTTGTTCTGTTGATGTGGCTCTCTGGCGAGTATATGACCGCCAACGGCGGCTGGGGGCTTAACGTCCTGCAAACCGCCGACCACAAAATGCACCATACATTTATCGAAGCCGTTGCTCTCGGCATCCTCGCAAACCTGATGGTCTGCCTGGCGGTCTGGATGAGCTACTCTGGTCGTAGCCTGATGGATAAAGCCATGATTATGGTTCTGCCGGTTGCGATGTTTGTTGCCAGCGGCTTTGAGCACAGTATTGCGAATATGTTCATGATCCCGATGGGGATTGTTATCCGCAACTTTGCAAGCCCGGAGTTCTGGACTGCTGTAGGTTCAACCCCGGAAAGTTTTTCACACCTGACGATTATGAACTTCATTACTGATAACCTGATCCCCGTCACTATCGGGAACATTATCGGTGGGGGTCTGTTAGTTGGGTTGACATACTGGGTCATTTACCTGCGTGGCGGCGATCATCATTAATGGTTGTCTCAGGCAGTAAATAAAAAATCCACTTAAGAAGGTAGGTGTTACATGTCCGAGCTTAATGAAAAGTTAGCCACAGCCTGGGAAGGTTTTACGAAAGGTGACTGGCAGAATGAAGTCAACGTCCGTGACTTTATTCAGAAAAACTATACCCCGTATGAAGGTGACGAATCCTTCCTGGCTGGTGCGACTGACGCAACCACCAAGCTGTGGGACAGCGTAATGGAAGGCGTTAAACTGGAAAACCGCACTCACGCACCAGTTGATTTTGACACCTCCGTTGCTTCTACCATCACTTCTCACGATGCTGGCTACATCAATAAAGCCCTTGAGAAAATCGTTGGTCTGCAAACTGAAGCACCACTGAAACGCGCAATCATCCCGTTCGGTGGTATCAAAATGGTTGAAGGTTCCTGCAAAGCGTATAATCGCGAGCTGGACCCAATGCTGAAAAAAATCTTCACCGAATACCGCAAAACCCATAACCAGGGCGTATTCGATGTTTACACCAAAGACATTCTGAACTGCCGTAAATCTGGCGTTCTGACCGGTCTGCCAGATGCCTATGGCCGTGGCCGTATCATCGGTGACTACCGTCGCGTTGCGCTGTACGGTATCGACTTCCTGATGAAAGACAAATACGCGCAGTTCGTCTCTCTCCAGTCTGACCTGGAAAACGGCGTAAACCTGGAAGCGACTATCCGTCTGCGTGAAGAGATCGCTGAACAGCACCGTGCGCTGGGTCAGATCAAAGAGATGGCGGCTAAATACGGCTGTGATATCTCTGGTCCTGCTACCAACGCTCAGGAAGCTATCCAGTGGACCTACTTCGGCTACCTGGCCGCAGTTAAGTCTCAGAACGGTGCAGCAATGTCCTTCGGCCGCGTATCCACCTTCCTGGATGCGTACATCGAACGTGACCTGAAAGCAGGCAAAATCACCGAACAAGACGCTCAGGAAATGATTGACCACCTGGTCATGAAACTGCGTATGGTTCGCTTCCTGCGTACCCCAGAATATGATGAGCTGTTCTCTGGTGACCCAATCTGGGCAACCGAATCTATCGGCGGTATGGGCGTAGATGGCCGTACTCTGGTAACCAAAAACAGCTTCCGCTTCCTGAACACCCTGTACACCATGGGTCCTTCTCCGGAGCCGAACATCACCGTTCTGTGGTCTGAAAAACTGCCTCTGAACTTCAAGAAATTCGCCGCTAAAGTGTCCATCGACACCTCTTCTCTGCAATATGAGAACGATGACCTGATGCGTCCTGACTTCAACAACGATGACTACGCTATCGCTTGCTGCGTAAGTCCAATGGTTGTTGGTAAGCAAATGCAGTTCTTCGGTGCGCGTGCAAACCTGGCGAAAACCATGCTGTACGCAATCAACGGCGGCGTTGATGAAAAACTGAAAATGCAGGTTGGTCCTAAGTCTGAACCGATCAAAGGCGACGTGCTGAACTATGACGAAGTCATGGACCGCATGGATCACTTCATGGACTGGCTGGCTAAACAGTACGTGACCGCGCTGAATGTTATCCACTACATGCACGACAAGTACAGCTACGAAGCCTCTCTGATGGCGCTGCATGACCGTGACGTCGTTCGCACCATGGCATGTGGTATCGCAGGTCTGTCCGTTGCGGCTGACTCCCTGTCTGCAATCAAATATGCGAAAGTTAAACCAATTCGTGACGAAGATGGTCTGGCTATCGACTTCGAAATCGAAGGCGAATATCCGCAGTTTGGTAACAACGACGCTCGCGTTGATGACATGGCGGTTGACCTGGTAGAACGTTTCATGAAGAAAATTCAGAAACTCACTACCTATCGTAACGCTATCCCGACTCAGTCTGTTCTGACCATCACCTCTAACGTTGTGTATGGTAAGAAAACCGGTAACACCCCAGACGGTCGTCGTGCTGGCGCGCCATTCGGCCCAGGTGCTAACCCAATGCACGGTCGTGACCAGAAAGGTGCGGTAGCCTCTCTGACCTCCGTTGCTAAACTGCCGTTTGCTTACGCGAAAGATGGTATCTCTTACACCTTCTCTATCGTGCCAAACGCGCTGGGTAAAGACGACGAAGTGCGTAAAACTAACCTCGCGGGTCTGATGGATGGTTACTTCCACCACGAAGCGTCCATCGAAGGTGGTCAGCACCTGAACGTGAACGTGATGAACCGTGAAATGCTGCTCGACGCGATGGAACACCCTGAGAAATATCCTCAGCTGACCATCCGCGTATCTGGCTACGCAGTACGTTTTAACTCCCTGACGAAAGAACAGCAGCAGGACGTTATTACCCGTACTTTCACTCAGTCCATGTAAGTGGAATTGACTGAAATCACGCGTTAAAAAGCGTACAATAAAGGCTCCACGCAAGTGGGGCCTTTTTAACACCCTCGCTTCATCAGTCTCTTTTGTCCGCTATCTATACTTAATGGATAACAGCCAAAACAGACTCGACATAGCCTTTGAGCTGTGCATCTACATAGGCCCCCGGATGGGCCAAATTCGGAGATATCACCGCAATGTCAATTATTGGTCGCATTCACTCCTTTGAATCCTGTGGCACCGTCGATGGCCCGGGGATCCGCTTTATCACTTTCTTCCAGGGCTGCCTGATGCGCTGCCTGTACTGCCATAACCGTGACACCTGGGACACCCATGGCGGTAAAGAAGTCACCGTAGAAGATCTGATGAAAGAGGTGGTGACCTATCGCCACTTCATGAACGCGTCCGGCGGTGGCGTGACGGCATCCGGCGGTGAAGCCATTCTTCAGGCTGAATTTGTGCGCGACTGGTTCCGCGCCTGCCACAAAGAAGGCATTCATACCTGCCTCGACACCAACGGCTTTGTGCGCCGTTACGATCCAGTTATTGATGAACTGCTTGAAGTGACCGATCTGGTCATGCTCGATCTCAAGCAGATGAACGATGAGATCCACCAGAATCTGGTTGGCGTCTCGAACCACCGTACCCTGGAATTTGCCAAATACATTGCCAACAAAGGCGTCAAGACCTGGATCCGCTACGTGGTGGTGCCGGGCTGGTCAGATGATGATGACTCTGCACATCGTCTGGGTGAATTTACCCGGGATATGGGTAACGTGGAGAAAATCGAACTCCTGCCCTATCACGAGCTGGGTAAACATAAATGGGTGGCGATGGGTGAAGAGTACAAGCTCGATGGCGTGAAGCCGCCGAAAAAAGAGACGATGGAGCGCGTCAAAGGTATTCTTGAGCAGTATGGCCACAAGGTCATGTATTAACGAAAAGGCCCGGTGAAAACCGGGCCTTTTTATATTCTATTTAAAGACGCCGTTAATAACGGAAGTCACAATCGCTGTACTCAGCGCAATTAAGACCAGGTCGTCACCTACCACGCGCCATTCATAGCCCGGATAGGAAGGAAGCTGACCCAGCATATCGGCTGGCACGGTTTTCTTCGCAATGCCCGGAGGCAGTGGCTTACCGCGCGCCAGGTTTTTCGCAATACCCGGAGGCAGAGAGTCGTAGCCCGTTAAGCCGTAATTCAGGGCCAGATGGCGGGCATGATCGAAGCTTACGCGAGCATCCACATCATTACCGACATCTTTGCTGTTTTTAAAGCTCTTATCCGATTTCCCAGGGTTATCCTGACCGTTATTGTGCTTATTACCATGGTTACCAGAGTTCCCGTTACCATGATTGCCGCTATTACCTTGTCCGCCACCGTTTCCGTGACCACCGCCATTCCCGTTACCAGGATTAGCCATGGCCGGAGCCGTTGCAAACGTTAAAGCCAACACTACGGCAAGTGCGGTAGTGGAAAAACGACGAGTAGACATGATGGCTGCCTTTTAGTGGGAGAACTCATTGGAATTATCGCCAGGCAGTAAAAACTCACAATCAGTAAAAGTCTTATATGTGACAGGGACAAAAAAGCCTGTCATCGACAGGCTTTTAATAAATCAGGCATGGGCCACTGGCGTTGGATGTTCGCCCACTTTGCGCAGCAGCATTAGCAGATAAATAAACGACACGCTGGCGATCATGATAAACAGCAGATTATCAGAATAATTTTGCATGAGCATAGCGGTAAAAGTCGGCCCCAGTAAACTGCCGATGGTGTAACTCAGCAACAAAGCCTGGTTCATCGCCACCAACTGGTGATGCTCAACTTTCTCACAGGCCCACGCCATCGCGACCGGATAGAGCGTAAAGCCCGCAGCCCCCAGAATGAACAGCGCGGGCGCCATCGCGGCGTTGCTGAGCATGGCGAGACAGCCCATGATGACCACGAAGACCTGAACGCGCAGCACCAGCAGACGACCAAAGCGGTCCGCCAGGCGGCCAATCGGCCACTGGCCGACAATCCCCGCGCTGACCATCACCGCCATCCAGAAACCGATCCCGGAATCACTGACGCCCTGATGGTTAAGATAGAGCGGCATCAGGCCATAGAGCGAGCCCAGCACAATCCCGGAAATAATGCAGCCGTTAACCCCCAGACGCGCCTGGCGCAGTCTCAGCATCGGCCAGACGTGGGTGGCTTCCTGATGTTCGCTGTTTTGATTCACAATACGGGTAAAGAGCAGCGGCAGGATCGCCGCCAGCACCATGCCCGTCACCCACGGCAGCACGCTCATCAGGTCGGTTGGCAGTTTGCTGACCATCAGCTGTCCCAGAACGGTACCGACGTAGTAAACCATCATATAGGCCGCCAGCAGACGCCCGCGATTACGGGACGTGCCGCTGCACATCAGCGCACTTTCAACCACCACCCAGATCATGGCGCAGCCGACGCCCGCAATAAAGCGCCAGACCATCCAGCTCCAGAAGCCGACCATAAGGCCTAAACCGGCGCAGCCGACGGCAAAGATCAGCGACGCCAGATAATAACTGCGGTTAAAACCAAAGCGCTTAATAAGGCTGCCCGTTAATAAGGTGCCCAGCAGATTGCCCGTAAAAAAGGACGAGCTAACCATACCCACCTGCCAGGTCGGTAAGTTTTCATGGGCGAGCCATAGCGGGACGAGTGTGTTTAACACCGCGATCGCCAGGGTCAGCAAAAGCAGGCCACAGAGCAACAAAAGCACCGGGCGGGTATAGGTGGTCATGGATTAAAAACCGTGAGGAAGTTCAGATTTCGTGCGCATCATGCCACTGGCAAAAACAAAGTCAATCCACCGATTCAGGCGTCACGCACGTTATGCACCTTGTCGATTTAAAAAACTCATCCTGCTAATGCAAAGCCTGCTACTGATATTAATTATCTATTTGTTTTTATTTATTTCCGGGAATTTTTACAACGAAACATCAGTCGAAAAATTTCATGAATGAAAAAAGAAAAGCCGGGCGCTATGTCCCGGCTTTTTATAACAAAATCTAAAATTAGCTGGCGATAGCCAGACCGACCGTCATATGCAGACCATAAAATACGCCGCGACCAATTAACTCCCCTGCCAGCACCAGTACAAAGGCCAGGGACAGTAACGGCAGCGCAGGCGAGTAACCTTTAAGCTGAGGGGCAATCCAGCACACCAGCGCAGCCGTCAGCAGCACCACACGCCAGGCCATCAGCGAACCGTAATCCGGCACCAGCGCCGAAGCCTGCTGGATAGAGCTGTGAATGGTCGCCAGCTCCGCTCCCTGCATGAGCGCGACAACGGTACTGATTACCAGCGCCAACAGCGAGACCGCGGGCAGCAGGCGCATCGCCCAACCATTAATGCCAGCCACGCGCAGCAGCAGATAACCCAGCAGCGGCCCGCCAATAAACATGGTCAGGAAGAAGCTCATCGGCGTCCAGACGCTGTACCAGGTTGGAACCGTATCAATGGTGTTGTACACCCTGACCATCATCCAGACGAAGACAACGCCCAGTACCATGGTGACGATGAGCCACAACGCGCGTAACCCTGACGGCAGCTTTTTCACCGCTGCCAGTAACCACCCCAGCCCGCCAACGGCAAAGAAGATTGCGCCGCTGGCAATCTCGTTACTCAGCGAAGAGGCACCTACGCGGTTCAGGGAGTTAAACGCGCGCATCGGTGAGCCCAGGTGCAGCGTAGAGGCGATAAACCCAATGCCCATCAACACCCACAGGCCAAACATGCTTAACACTAAACGCTGCTGCTGTTCAGTATTGAGGTTCCCTTTTAACAGCGCCAGCGCAAGAACGATAAACCCGCCCGCCACGCACTGCCCAAAGACCGTGAAGATCATCAGCGGCCATTCATGCCATCCACTTCCCATCTCACACCTCCTTC
>ERZ773138.394-NODE-394-length-54327-cov-4.833726_pt1 | contig 54327 bp, 48 predicted proteins | sample MGYA00511114_ERZ773138 | MGnify/ENA primary metagenome ERZ773138 (study PRJEB29015, sample SAMEA2737805) | human gut metagenome | biome: human gut; feature: human-associated habitat; material: faeces | place: China | collected 2012 ...
GAACAAGCGAGTTTAAACGCTCTTCCTGTCGAGAGAGACGAAGAGAATTGCAGAAATCACGGACCACAAGAACGGCAATAACGTAAAGGAACACGAAGTTAGAAGCCGACATGAAACCAAATAGACTCGAAAGCCACATTGCAACTTGTGGAAAAACACCCAAAATTACAAAACTGACGCTGAATAGCAGCCAAAACAGAGAATCCAAAACTTGCATTTGGGATTTTTTTAATTTGCGCAATACGAACACGAATACCAAAACAGCGCAAACAAGAAGCAAAATACGAAGAGAGACCGGCAAATGGATCACCTAAACCACTGAACGACAAGGAGCGTAACGAAAACACGAACCATATACTGCATAGACCTAACAGGGTTAAGATAGCTCTCGCCACCTTGACGCTCGCGCATCTTAACCTGTACCTCTGAAATGGAATACCCTTGCTTCAAAAAGAGAGCGAGAGATTCTGGTTCCGGATTTAAGGTATTGTCGTAATAGTATTTCTTAAGAATATCCCGCCCAAATAGCCTAAATCCAGACGTGGGGTCACTGATTCTCTTGCCTGTCAGAATCTTTATTAGCACCGTAATCATACGCGAGCCGATCATGCGAAGCGTCTTGTCTTTGCGCACGCTTACAAACCTAGAGCCAATGACAATATCTGATCCATCAGATTGAGCCCTATCAACAAGGAACTTTATATATTCCGGACAATGCTGGCCGTCAGCATCAAACTGAACCATATAGTCATATCCATGATCAACCGCATAACGCGCAGCCGTCTGAAACCCAACGGTCAAACCACAGTTAATGGGCATATCAATGATGTCACAACCAAGATTCTTGCAGATAGCTAGCGTTCGATCTCGAGACCCATCATTGATAACAACAAAATCAAACTCAGGTGCAATTTGCCTGAGCTCGCATATCGTCTTTTCTATGCATTCCTCCTCATTATAAGCAGGAATAGCGATAAGAGTTTTGGGAGTCATATACACATAAACCGATCTCTAGTTTTTCTCATTATTATAGCGAGAGATATACAAATGGTTAAATAGACACAACGAATGGTGCACCCTTGATTATCAACTTAATCCGAACACTTCCCACATTCATCCGTACATGTACGGTTGAATGTGGGAACCCGTTACCCTGAGAGCCGAACCGGTTGGCCCCGGGAGCTCGAAGGACGGCATGTCAGGAAAGAAGAAAAAGAGTTCCGAGAAGGCTACCCCGAGTGTCTACGGCAGGCTCACCAGACACGAAAGGGACACAGTCCAGAAGATGCAGGAGCTGGACGCCCGCGCGCCTCCAGGGTGATGCTCGGCGGCGATGCGGAGGCGGCGCTAGACGCCTACAGCCTGGAGGACGTGCCCATCGGAAGACTCGAACTGACGCCGAGCCTCATCGAGAGGGCACACGCAGAAAGGCGCGACGCCTCGCTGGCCTAGCCTAAAGGTAAAACGGAATAGGCGGACCGACCGTCCGGCTGAGTCTGGAAAGAGATGCCAAACTGAGGGCGGAGAATGGTCACCGGACCTATCGAACACATATCCACCGTTCCTTCAACTGGGGAAACGGAATCCCCGGGGTCCATGGGGGCCGCGGGGGCGTTCGGCTAGCCGCGGGTACGGACTATCTGCGCAGCGTGTTCAGCTGAGATCGGGAATCAACCACGAATGGTACACACGGCATCGAGAACCCCCGCAACAAACCTCGTCCTAGATTTCAAAGCTAGCAATCTTCCGAGTGTGAACTGCATGGTTACGCCATGTCTCTCTAAGCGTAGGTGCACAACTACGAGGTTTTCTCAAAAGTTTTAATTGTAACCACACGCGCCATATTAATGACATTCATTAAATATGACTTAGAGCAAAATGGGATTTGAAGCAATTGGGAAATACCTTTTGCTCGATTACCAGAATGAATACTTCTCAACCCATTATTAAATAATGTATTTGCCTTTAGATAGTTCTCAGCTCGGCGCCGATCGAACCGCTCGGCGACGATTGTATCAATCTTATCGACATCCAGCGATCGACCCTCTTTGAAAGCTGAACGTAAACACTGAGAAACAACGAACTGTTTATACAAATTGCTACGCGAAATGCTATTAACAGTCATTCTGTATCGAATGAGCGGCTCTGGAACATTTCCAATAGTGAACCCTTCCAGCTCGGCACGCAACAGCAAGTCATAATCTTCTGCTAGCGGAACAGACCGATACCCCATTTCAAATACAGACCTTCTTCCAAACCAACTCGGATGAGGTACGCAATTTCTAATCATAAGAGAACGCCTAACGCCTTCACCCGAACTTGGAATTGAATCAACGAGATATAATTGACTACCGTCTTCGTCAATGGCGTTCAAATAAGAACCCACTAGGTCAAGCTCATGTTCTTCAAGATACGACAACTGCCGTTCAATGCGCTGCGCCTCAGAAATGTCATCTGAGTCCATTCGGCAGATATACTGACCGCGTGAGACCTTGAACGCCTTTTCCAAAGATGCAGCAAGACCAAGATTGCGTTCATTTCTCACGAGGCAAATCCTGCTGTCGTGAGAGCTATAGTTTTGAGCAATGTCGTAAAGTGTGTTGTCATCTGGATTATCAAAAACAACAACCACCTCGATTCGATGGTAGGTCTGCTTTAAAATAGACACTAGTGCCTCAGTAAAATCTTTGGCGCTCTCCCTATAACAAGGCATGAGCACTGAAACCAACTGTGAATCTGTCAACTAAAACCTCCAACACCGCTGCGGGAGCAAACGCTAATGAAAACTACCGATAGTTTAATAGTCCTTCATGTGGCATATATTACAAGTGATTTCGCTTCTGGCGTGTCTACAGTGGTGCCTCAATACCTAAATGAGCAGTCAGAAATAAAGGACATGAATATAGCTCTATTAAATCTTACAAACTACAGACCTAAAGATGCGAAATATCCCGTCTTCTATCAGTCATGCATAGAAAAACTTCCTGAACCGTTTTGCAATCCGTCACTCGTAATATTTCATGAGATATATAGGCCGGATCACATTAAACTAAGCCATTGGCTCAGAAGACATGCGATCCCATACATCATCACACCGCATGGGTCTCTAACATATGTGGCGCAAGAACAGCATCATTTAGTTAAACAATTGCTTAATGTTTTCTTCTATAACGCCTTTATTCGCAATGCTGATTGTATCCATTTTCTATCGGAAAAAGAAGCGATGAGTTCAAACGGCTTTAAACATAGGAAAGCAAGCATTATTCCAAATGGTGTTAGCATCCCAAAAGCCAAAGCCTCAAGCTTAGACAGCCGCATCGCGCTTTTTATTGGCCGCCTAGATATAGAGGTCAAAGGTCTTGATCTACTGATCAAAAGTCTGCCGCTAATTGCTGATGAGCTAAGAGGACTCGGAGCTAAAATCTACATCTACGGTCCAGACGAAGATGGGTCTATGGCCAAACTGGAACTACTTAGTGCCGACAATCAAGTATCCGATATTGTTTTATTAAATGGTCCAGTTAATGGTCAATCTAAAGCGGACGCTTTTCTCCAATCGCAGTTTTATATCCAACTTTCACGCACTGAAGGTTTCCCGACGTCTGTTTTGGAAGCACTAGCATATGGCCTCCCAATTATTGTTACCGAGGGAACCACATGGAAAGAAACAGCGAACAATAAAGGAATTGGAATCGGTGTAGAATCTGATCTCGAAGCCATTTCTAACGCAATTCTCACCCTGTTCAATGACGATGAACTTCGTTGTAAACTTGCAAATGCAGCTAGAAAGTATGCAATTGAACACTTTCAATGGAAGGCCATTGCCAAGCGTCAATTTATTTTATACAGGGACATTGTAAACGGGCTTTCTAACCAACCACCTTGTTCTTCCAATACAGAAAGGGACTAAATGCTGTTTTCAATTATTATCCCTGCATATAATGCGGCATCCAGTTTGCCGGAAACGCTATCATCCATCTACCAACAAACATATGACGGCTATGAAATAATTCTCATCAATGATGGATCAGCAGACGCTACTGAAAGTGTCTGCAAAATGTTTTGTGAATCTCACAACAATACGCATTACGTTAGACAAAATAATATGGGCGTATATGAGGCCAGGCGAAAAGGCGCGGAGATAAGCGCCGGAGATTACCTGGTCTTTGTTGATGCGGATGATTCTTTGCGCTTCGATACCCTATCTATTCTTGCTCGCGAAATCGATAAGTGCAATCCAGACATAATCTGTTTCAGCTATACAAGAAACCCAGACTATTCAAATGATCCGTTTATCAATCCCGCCCTTCCGTCTGGCATCTATGAAGGTGACGATCTCGCCGAAGTCAGAAAATGTTTGGCACGAGGGAAACTCAATTCAATTTGGGGAAAGGCAATCAAAAGAAACTGTCTGATTGACGATTTAAGCAATACCGATACAAAGAGAATCGATTTTGCAGAAGATTTTCTGCAAATGATACCCATAGTCGATTCAGCCAGATCGGTTTTACAAATAAGTGATGCGCTTTATTATTACAATTGTCAAAACGGACAAAGTGCAACACACAGCTATAAGGAAAAACAGCTTTCAGATTTAACCTTCGTCACCTCAAGCCTAGTGAAAATCGCTGCTCGTTGGGGAGAAGAAACAGAAAGGCTGGCATGGAAAACAAGAACGGAACAGTATCTTTATCTTCTATCGATCAACGAGCTCAGTGACAATAAAGAGGCCAAAAAACGTAATTTTGTTTCAATTTCAGAGGCCTTATTTAATCCCTCAATTAAAGCTAATGTCCCTTGCAGCACCTACAGACCTGACAGCTATTTACTGTTCCTTGCGGCAAAGAATAAGCGCTATTTGTTATCTCGAGTAGTAATACGCTGTTGTGAACAGCTAAAACTATTGATACTGAAAATCTTGAGCTAATCGCCCTGTTGTCATCGCTCATTTTTCCTGGCACCGAGTAGCACCAACCGACTTAGCCTTCGATAATCAAATGTCAGACAAGCCGGTTGGTCATAAAAGTAATGAAAGTACATTAGGCTATTCAGCTTAATAAGCGTCGCAGATTATCGCTTGATAAATGCAGATATGCTCGTCTTTTCGGATTCGTTTAGCCCAAACATCAAAACCAAGAAGAAATAGATAAAGAAATAGAAGACTTTTACATAGATAAAGAAAAAATAAATAATATAAAGTTTGAATTTGATAAAAAACTTATAATTAAAGAAGCAATAGACAAAGCAGAAGAAGATATTAAAAAAGAAAAGAATAAAAAACGTCTGGAGCGAGGCAGAAGTGCAGTATTTGTATTCGCAGCCGTGATCATGATCCTGTGTCTTGTGAATGTGACAGGAGCAGGAAGGACATTTTTCAAAGAGACGGTGAAAGATACCCAGGCGAAACTGGATACAGTTCTTGGAAGACGGGACGTGAACGGTGTGTACCGAGGAAAGAACCAGTATCTTCTGGCGGATATTAATAAGCTGGACGAAAAGAAGGTTCAGGCAAATGTGGACGCGATTACAGCGCTTGCCGAGGATTATTCCGATGTGCCGATGTATATGGCACTGATTCCGGATGCTGCAAATGTATGGGCAGATAAGCTTCCTTCTTATGCTCCGGTGGAAGATCAGACAGTGCAGATTGCACAGATTCAGAGCATGCTTGGAGACAGTGTGAACTGGATTGATGCACAAGGTGTTCTAAATGCGAATAAAGATAAGGAAATTTATTACCACACAGATTCCCGCTGGACAACGCTTGGAGCTAGTCTTGTATGGCAGCAGATTGCTTCAGATCTGGGGCTTGACACTTCGAAAGCACCGGCTTTAAAACCTTATGTAGTGACCGGTGATTTCAGTGGAAATCTTTCCCGAACAAGTGGATTTGAAAGCGGATACCGTGAACCGATATACGCATATTTAACGGAAAATGCTTCCGACAACACGCAGATGGTGGCAAGCTATGAGTCTGAGGGCATAAAGACAGCAGAGCTTTATGACCGTACAAAACTGGACGAACCTGATGCGTATGAAGTATTTCTCGGTGGAGATTATGATAAAATAGATATCCGCACGACAGCAGACAGCACGGACCGGCTGCTTCTGGTGAAGGATTCCTTTGCAGACTGTATGATTCCATTTTTAATTCCATATTACAGGGAGATCATCGTGGTAGATGCAGATTATTATCAGAAGCATGTGTCGGATCTGTTAGATAAGAATAAAATTACAAGTGTGCTGTTTTTGTACGATTGCAATAATTTTGTACAGGATGACAAGCTGAGCAGTATTTTGACAACGGATAAGGCAGAATAGGAACTGTAAAGTAATTGGAGTGTTAGTAAATGATAAGATTAAATAAATACCTCAGTGAGGCAGGTATCTGCTCCAGAAGAGAGGCAGACCGTCTCATAGAGGCGGGACGTGTGACGGTGGATGGCGTACGGGCTGTACCGGGCATGAAAGTGTCAGAGGAGCAGAAAATCTGTGTCGGGAAAAAAGTGATCCAGGGTGCAGAACAGAAGGTTGTTCTGGCAGTCAACAAACCGGCAGGTATCGTGTGTACCGGGGATATGAAAGTGAAAAATAATATCATACGTTTCCTGCATTATCCGGTGCGGGTGACCTATGCAGGAAGACTGGATAAAGATTCGGAAGGACTTCTGATCATGACCAATGATGGTGATCTGATCAATGGCATGATGCGTGCAAGATTCTCCCATGAGAAAGAATATAAGGTCACAGTTAATAAAGAAATCACACCGGAGTTCATAGAAAAAATGAGTCGCGGAGTACATATCAGAGACAGGGAGAAGAACCTGGATGCGGTGACCAGGCCGTGTAAAGTGAGAAAGAATGGAAAATACACATTTTCCATTATTCTGACGCAGGGCCTTAACAGACAGATCCGCAGGATGTGTGAGGCACTTGGCTATAAGGTGACAACACTGAAGAGAATCCGCATTATGAATGTAGAACTAGGTAATCTGAAACCGGGAGAGGTAAGAGGATTAACAGAACAGGAGTTAAAAGAATTATATGGGACAGTCAAAGAACGAGAGAATGAAAGAACTGGTCAGCCTTCTGAATAAAGCTTCCAGAGCATACTATCAGGAAGCACAGGAGATCATGAGTAATTATGAATATGACAGATTGTATGATGAACTTAAGGAGCTTGAGGATGAGCTTGGTATTACCTTGTCAAACAGTCCGACGGTAAATGTCGGATATGAAGTGGTAAGCGAACTGCCGAAAGAAAGACATGAAAGCCCGATGCTTTCTCTGGATAAGACGAAAGAAGTAGAAGAACTTAAGAACTTTGTGGGAGATCAGAAAGTTCTGATGTCATGGAAGATGGATGGTCTGACGGTTGTACTGACTTATCGTGATGGAAAGCTTTATAAGGCGGTCACCAGAGGTAACGGAGAAGTCGGAGAAGTGATCACGAACAATGCGAAAGTATTCAAAAATGTGCCGGTCCAGATTGCATATCAGGGAGAACTGATCTTAAGAGGAGAAGCAGTCATAGGATATAAGGATTTTGAAAAAATCAATCAGGAGATTGAAGATGTAGATGCCAGGTACAAGAATCCAAGAAATTTGTGCAGCGGTTCTGTCAGACAGCTGAATAACCAGATCACGGCTAAACGTAATGTAATGTTCTATGCATTTACACTGGTGCAGGCAGACGGAGTTGATTTTCAGAATTCCAGAGCCTGTCAGATGGAATGGCTGAAGTCACAGGGATTTACAACAGTGGAGTATTATATGGTGACCAGAGATACTGTTGAGGACGAAGTTGCTAAATTTTCGTCTAAGATCAGTGAAAATGATTTCCCGTCGGATGGACTTGTGTTAACATATGATGATATAGCGTATGGACGGTCGCTTGGAAGAACTGCAAAATTTCCGAGGGATTCTTTTGCGTTCAAATGGCAGGATGAGATCAGAGAGACAGTATTAAGAGAGATTGAGTGGAGTCCGTCGAGAACCGGACTGATCAATCCGGTTGCAATCTTTGATCCGGTAGAACTTGAGGGAACAACAGTAAGCCGTGCAAGTGTTCACAATATCAGTATTATGGAAGAACTGGAACTTGGGATCGGTGACAGGATTGAAGTATATAAGGCTAATATGATCATCCCGCAGATTGCAGAGAATCTGACAAGAAGCGGAGTAAAAGATATTCCGTGTAAATGTCCTGTCTGTCAGGGAGAGACAAAGATCCGGCAGGTCGGCAACGCAAAAGCATTGTACTGTATGAATCCGGAATGTCAGGCGAAACACGTCAAATCATTTGCACTGTTTGTCAGCAGGGATGCACTTAATATAGAAGGATTATCAGAAGCAACACTGGAAAAATTCATTTCCAGAGGATATATTCATACATTTGCAGACATCTTCCATCTGGATCAATACAAAGAAAAAATTCAAAAGATGGAAGGATTCGGAGAAAAATCATATAAAAAACTGACAGAAAGTATAGAAAAGGCAAGAACGACGACCCTGCCGAGAGTTATTTATTCTCTGGGAATTGCAGGAATCGGACTTGCTAATGCAAAAGTTATTTGCAGAGAATTAAAATATGATGTAGAATCTCTTCTGAAGGTTTCGGAAGAAGAATTAAATGAGATTCAGGGAGTCGGAGAGGTTCTGGCAAAAGCGTTCGTCGGATATTTTGCAGATGCAAAACATGTGGAGAATTTCAGAAGGCTTTTAAATGAGCTGACCATTCCGGAAGAGACTGTAACAAAACAGCAGATTTTTGAAGGCGTTAATTTTGTAATTACCGGAAGCGTAAAGCATTTTGCCAATCGTGGAGAAGTAAAAGAGCTGATTGAAAGTCTGGGTGGAAAAGTGACTGGATCAGTCACATCAAAGACAAACTATCTGATCAATAATGATGTGACGAGTACGTCATCCAAGAATAAAAAAGCGAATGAGCTGGGAATACCGATTATTTCAGAAGAGACATTTCTGGAACTGGTAAATCAGGGGGAAGCATAAAAGCAGGATAAAAGTCAGAGTGAAATGCGTAAACTACGTTAAGAAGGAGAGAATAATGGCAAATCAGGATGATAACAACAATCAGGAAATTGAAAAAGTAGAAGATGTAGAGGTTGAGACAACAAAGAATACATCTGATACAGATAATAAGAAACAAAATAATGACGATGAATATGAAAAAGTCTGCTTTATCTGCAGACGTCCAGAGAGCGTTGCAGGAAAAATGATTGAACTTCCGAATCATATCTGTGTCTGCAATGACTGTATGCAGAAAAGCTTTGATGCAATGTCAAATGGTCCGATTGATTACAGTCAGCTGATGAATATTCCGGGAGTACAGGTATTTAATATGGCTGATATGGAACAGAGTATTCCAAAGCAGCAGAAGATCAAAAAGAAAAAAGAGGGCGAAGAATATAAACCATTAGTAGATATCAAGAATCTTCCGGCACCACATAAAATCAAGGCAAAACTGGATGAGTATGTGGTAGGTCAGGAATATGCAAAGAAAGTTATGTCTGTAGCTGTTTATAATCATTATAAACGTGTGGCTACTGATTCTATGGATGATATTGAGATTGAAAAGTCCAATATGCTCATGATCGGACCTACAGGTTCCGGTAAGACGTATCTGGTAAAAACACTGGCAAAGATTCTGGATGTACCGCTTGCAATCACAGATGCGACTTCACTTACGGAAGCCGGATATATCGGAGATGATATTGAGAGTGTGGTTTCCAAACTGCTTGCAGCTGCAGATAATGATGTAGAGAAGGCAGAACAGGGAATCATCTTTATCGATGAGATCGATAAGATCGCAAAGAAGAAGAATTCAAGTCAGAGAGACGTAAGCGGTGAGTCGGTACAGCAGGGAATGTTAAAACTTCTTGAAGGAAGCGATGTAGAAGTACCTGTCGGCGCAACCAGTAAAAATGCCATGGTTCCGCTTACAACCGTGAATACAAGAAATATTCTCTTCATCTGCGGCGGAGCGTTCCCTGATCTTAACGGAATCATCAAAGAGCGTCTGACCAAACAGGCAGCAATTGGTTTTGGAGCAGACTTAAGAGACAAGTATAATAACGATAAAGAGATACTGAAGAAAGTAACAACAGAAGATTTACGTGCATTTGGAATGATTCCTGAGTTCTTAGGACGTCTGCCGATCGTGTTCACTTTACAGGGGATGAGTGAAGAGATGCTGGTAGAGATTTTAAAAGAACCTAAGAATGCAATATTAAAACAGTATCAGAAACTGCTGGCATTGGATGAGGTAAAACTGGAATTCAATGACGATGCTCTTCATGCAATTGCGAAGAAGGCATTGAAGAAAGATACCGGAGCAAGAGCACTTCGTGCGATCATTGAAGAATTCATGCTGGATATCATGTATGAAATCCCGAAGGATGACAATATCGGAGAGGTTATCATCACGAAGGAATATATCGAAGGAACCGGAGGACCGGTAATTATGTTGAGAGGTCAGGAAGTACCAAGACTTCAATAATACATTTTACATATAAACTATTATATAATTTTTTTACTTGGAGAAGAATGGAGGAAAGACAGCGATGGGGGAATTATCAGCTATTCCAATCTGGCTCTGCATACCCTTTGCAGGGCTGTTGCTTAGTATTGCGGTAATGCCGCTGTTCAAGCCGGACTGGTGGGAAAAACATCAGCCGCTGGCAGTTGCGTTCTGGTCAATCTTGTTTATTATTCCTTTTACAGCGAAATATGGAATATTTACAATGAGTGAGACTGTTCTGGAATGTGTGGTAAATGATTATCTGACATTTATCGTTTTACTGTTTGGATTATTCTGTGTAGCAGGTAACATTACGATTGACGGTGAATTTGCCGGATCACCGAGGATTAATACGGCGTTGTTTGTTTTTGGTACACTGCTTTCCAGTGTGATCGGAACTACAGGATCAAGTATGCTTCTTGTACGTCCGTTTATTAAGATGAATTCATGGAGAAAGAGAAAGAGTCATATCATGATCTTCTTTATCTTCCTGATCTCTAATATGGGAGGATGTCTGACACCGATCGGAGATCCGCCGCTTCTGATGGGATTCATGCGTGGGGTACCTTTTTTCTGGAGTATGAAGTTATTCCATATTCTGGTTTTTAATATGGTGATCCTTCTGGTGATATTCTATTTCCTGGACAGAAGAGCATACAGAAAAGATATTGCAGAAGGAAGAAAACCGGATATCAGAGAGCCGGGAACACATTTTAAAATTGTAGGACTTCATAATCTTATCTATGTAGCGATGATCGTCGGAGCCGTGATCTTAAGTGGAACACTTCCGGGAATGTCCGCATTCCAGAATGCAGACGGAACCGTAAAAGGACTTCATATCCTTGGAGAAGTTACACTTGGATTTCCGTCAATAATTGAGGTTGTGATCATCCTTCTGGCTGCATTCTTATCGTTTAAGACGACGAACGAAGAAGTCCGTATCCGTAACCACTTTACCTGGGGTGCAATCCAGGAAGTTGCGGTTCTGTTTATCGGAATCTTTATTACTATGCAGCCGGCACTTATGATCCTGAAAGCGAATGGAGCGGAGCTTGGAATCAGCAAACCATTCCAGATGTTCTGGGCTACAGGAGCTCTGTCAAGTTTTCTTGATAATACGCCGACATATCTTGTGTTCCTTACAACAGCAGGAGCACTTGGATTCAAGGGCGGTGTGGCAACAACGCTTGGTGCTGTTCCGGTTAAGATGCTGGAGGCAATCTCGTGTGGTGCTGTATTCATGGGAGCAAATACATATATAGGAAATGCACCGAACTTTATGGTAAAATCTATGTCGGATGAAAACGGTGTGCGTATGCCGTCGTTCTTCGGATATATGGCATGGTCACTGACATTTTTGATACCGGTATTTATTATCGATATGTTGATATTCTTTTTATAGAAGGGGGTGCGGAAAATGCAGGAGAATAAGAATAAATATTATGACATTGCAGAACGGATCTATGATCTGGACGGAGAAGTATATGAATGTGTAGGATCTTCTCTGGGCCGTACCTTTACAGGAGATAAACGTACCTGTGTGGGCAATCTGGTTATGCTGATGCGTACCAAGCCGCAGGGACATCTTCTTAGAAGTGAGCTGGCATTGATCAGTAACATGGCACGTACGATCCGAAAGGATGAAGACCGTTCCAGACTGATGAAAAAATACGATGAGATATTAAAGGAAATAGCAGAGCTTCCTGCAAGTTTCGGTAAGGTTGAAATTCTGGATGAAAACAGGGCGAAGTTGAATACAGCGAATCTGCGTCAGAAGTTTTCAAAAGACGATCATCTTATTATTTGTATCGGAAGAACGCAGGGAAGTGCCGGAAATGATATTGGATTTGCACTGGCAGATGCACTTAGAATCAACTACTATGATGCAGAAATCTTTAATGAAGTATTAAGAAGACTGGATGCGGAGAAGGATTCTGTGACAGATGTGGCGGATCTGGGAACGGATCTGATCGAGAACAAATATCAGGGATCCGGAAGGACGATCAAAGAGCGTCTGAAAGACTTTGACCGCTATCATGGATTGACAAGAGAAGACGCGATCTTCTTCAATCAGAGTGACCTGATCTGCAAAATGGCAAAAGAAGAAGATTTTATTGTAATGGGTAGATGTGCAGATGTGATACTTGCGAATAACCATATTCCACATATCAGTATTTTTATTACGGCACCGTTCGAACAGCGTGTGCGTCGTATTATGGAGGTCAATGATCTGGATCATAAGAAAGCGGTACGTCTGCTTAAAAAGCTGGATCATCAACATGCAAGATATTACAATTATTATACCGGTCAGAAATGGGGAGATGCTATGAACTATGATATCTGTTTTAACAGTGCAAGTTATGGTATTGAAGAGTCGGTAGACATTATTGAACGTATGCTGAACCAGAATACGAATTCATAATAAAAGATTAATGAATGACAGGGAACCTTTCATATACATAAAACAAATGTATATGAAAGGTTTTTTTGATTTGGAAGAGAACTGTAAAGAAAAGATTATTTCCGAAGATTACTGGGATTTTATTATTCCATTATACAGAGATGAGGAACTTAAGGAAGTGAATCCGGAAAATGCGTGTATTCAGGAGATGGATTTTGGATATAAAAGTGTATCTGTAGACAGAAGGATTCTGCTTCCATTATCGTTCAGAGAATATTGGTACAGTACGATCCCAAAATGTTATACACTTCTGGATATGCAGCCGTTAGATGCAGCGGGAATTATTACATTGCAGAACTATCCGACACTTCAGCTGATGGGGGATGGGATCATGATCGGCTTTTTAGATACCGGGATAGATTATCAGAATCGTGTGTTTCGCAATCTGGACGGGACGACACGGATTGTGGGAATCTGGGATCAGACGATTCAGACGGGAAGAACACCACAGGGGCTTTATTATGGAACGGAATATACGGAAGAAATGATCAATGCAGCACTTAGATCGGAGGATCCGCTTCAGATAGTACCGAGTGTGGATACAGACGGACATGGAACATTTGTTGCAAGTGCGGCTGCAGGAGGAGCAGAAGTTGGAAAACAGTTTCTCGGGGCCGCACCGGAGGCTTCTATTGCAATGGTCAAATTAAAGCCGGCAAAAAATTATCTGAAAGAATTTTTCGCAATAGCACAGGATGCCGTATGTTATCAGGAAAATGATATTATGCTGGGACTCCGCTATCTGAATGACCTGGCAAGAAAACAGGGAATGCCGTTAGTGATCTGTGTAGCTCTCGGAACAAGCTTTGGAGGACATAACGGAGATTCTATTCTGGCAGATATATTGGACATTTATGCGACGGTAAGAAACAGGTGTGTTGTAGTCGGAACAGGCAATGAGGCGGCCAGAAGACATCATTATTTTAACCGTTTTACGGATGCACAGGATATGAGGACAGCAGAAATCCGGGTAGGAGAAGGGACACAGTCTTTTACCGTTGAATTATGGAGTACACTTCCGAATATCGTAATGGTGTCGGTTACTTCGCCGTCTGGAGAGCGTACGGGGATGATTCCGATACGTCTGGGGTATCTGTTTGATTTTTCATTTACATTTGAACGGACAACGATTACTGTGGAATACAGATTATTACAGAGGAATAATGATGCACAGCTGGTATTTATAAGGTTTCAGAATGCGGTTCCCGGAATATGGAAAATAGATATAAAGCCGGCGATGCAGACAACCGGAGATTTTCACATATGGCTTCCGATGGAAGAATTCCTGGAGGGAGAGGTATATTTTCTGGAATCAAATCCCGACACTACATTTACAGAGCCTTCAGGAGGAAGAAATACAATGACTGTGGCTTTTTATAACAGCAGGGAGAATGGAGTTGATATTAATTCGGGCAGGGGGTATACTAGAGATGAAAAAATAAAACCGGATTATGCTGCGCCGGGAGAAGCGGTCACAGGAGCAGTACCTGGCGGGGAATTTAAGAATCGGACCGGTTCGAGCGCCGCAACAGCGATTGCAGCAGGCGGATGTGCCCTGATCATGGAATGGATCAGTGAGCAGCCGGGGGCAAGAGGAGTGTCGTCCAGTCAGGTCAGAAATATTATCGTGATGGGAACACAAAAGCTTCCGGGAATAGAATATCCGAATACACAATGGGGATATGGGACGATGAATTTGTACCGATCATTGGATATTTTAAGACAGCTGTAAAGAAGAACGAGATAAGGAGAGGATACTAATGGCAGATTTTTTTGAAGAATTCGGCAGAATGGTTTCAGATGTTGCTAGTGACATCACAAAGAAGACAGGAGATACTCTGGAAATCCAGAAGATTAAAAGCAATGTTCGTTCGTTAAAGAGAGCGAATGAAAGAGATCTTGCAGATATCGGACGTATGGTATATGAAAAATTCCAGAGTGGAGAAGTGTCAGACATGGATTATGTAACGCTCTGCGAAGAGATAGAAAAACGTGACGAAGAGATAGAAAAACAGGAAGAAGAGATCGTAAAGATCCAGGGAGAAGTATAAATGCGTACACGCATACCCGGTGCGGTCGGAACACTGTTCGCTCTTGATATGGCTGTAAAACAGTACATAGAAGAGAATGTAAGCGAGACGGAAGAAAAAAGTCTCTGTGGGACAGGGATTCTGATCAGAAAAGTATATAATAAAGGATTTGCATTTAACTCTATGGATTCCGAACCGGAAAAAGTAAAGAAAGCGTCGGTGATGACGACAGCAGCGATCGGACTTCTGACAATTATAGAAGCTTTTAGGGAAGGGCATATGCTTAGTAAGATAGCCCTGACATTCTTAAGCGCAGGAGCTTTAAGCAATACTTATGACCGTGTTGTCAGAGGAAAGGTAGTGGATTATATCGGTATTAAATCCAGTCACAAAATACTGGGCAATATAACCGCCAATCTGGCAGATATCTATATTTTGCTCGGTTCTGTATTTGCATTTTTGAAAAAGAAAATAGATTAGGGCTCAGGGAACAATCTGGACAAATAACGAACCCTGTCATCTTCCGGGTGTCTTCACTAACTTTATGTGAAGACACCTGAAAGATGACAGGGTTCGTTGTTTGTCGCCATGCGGTTCGAAAGAAGCCGCCAGATAAATCTAAAATAGAGCATGAAAAAAGCGGGTGATGGGAATCGAACCCACGTATCCAGCTTGGAAGGCTGGTGTTCTACCATTGAACTACACCCGCAGATCACATCGGGGTGACAGGATTCGAACCTGCGACCTCCTGGTCCCAAACCAGGCGCTCTAGCCAAGCTGAGCCACACCCCGTTATTTGACGTGTCCTTAAGACAAGTAGTATGATATCATGATAAAATATAAAAAGCAAGTAAAAAATGAAAAAAAATTGAAAAAAGTCATAATTATATAAAAAAACGACACAAATACGAAAAGTCAGAATCAATATTAAGGAAATGATAAGTTGTATCCGCTGGAATGCTGTTGTATAATTAAGAACGATGTCGAGAAAATAGATTATTATTAAGAGGACTGAATTGATAGATGAAGGAGACTAATAACGTAGAACAACGACCAAGCACTTCTCTTTCAAAAGGTGCAAGAAGAAATCAGATATTAAGGCGTATAACAGTAGTCGGTGTGATAGCAGCAGTAATAACTGCTGCTTTTGCTGGCTATTGTCTGCACCGTGAACGTGTAGAAGAAAAACAGAAAGCAGAAGAGCTCAGAAAAGAAAAGCAGGATAAAAAAGAGGCGGAAAAAGTAAAGTCAAAGCCGGAAACTGCCGAACAGAAATTGGAACGTGTACGAAAGCAGGCAACGGAACACGGATATCCGAAAAATGTGATCGAACTGTTGGATAAAAATGTGGAAACAGTAGATTTTGTGGCCGATTATGAAAAGAAAAAAGATAAGCCGTATGCAGATACGATAGGAAAAGATCTTTCGCAGGGAGGGATACCGGAACTTTTGCAGTGGGATGAACGATGGGGGTATGCTCCATACGGAACCAGTATAGTAGCGGCAAGTGGATGCGGACCGACCTGTATGGCGATGGTAGCAGCCGGACTGAATCAGGATGCGTCGATCACTCCGGCAAAGGTAGCTGCTTACGGAACGGAACATGGTTATGTGGACGAAGAGAATAACACGTACTGGAGATTCATGGATGAAGCCGGAGCAAACTGGAATCTTAACAGTACTGCAGGTCTTTTGTCAGAAGAGCAGGTAGCTTTAGAACTTTCGCAGGGACATCCGATCATATGCAGTGTCGGTCCGGGAGATTTTACCAAGATTGGACATTTTATCGTACTGACAGGTTATGAGAATGGCAATGTGAAAGTGAATGATCCGTTCAGCATAAAGAATTCGAAAGCAACATGGGTATTTGCCAATATCAAAGACCAGATAAAAGCGATGTGGGTATTTTCAAAAAAATAGCGATCAGACGGCAGGCGCCGGTGGAAGATCGTTTTCGGGAAACAGGAGAGAAAGATATGAGATATGATTTTACAAAGATTATAGACAGGCATGGAAAAGATGCGATTGCAGTAGACGGACTTGGAAAGAATCCGGGATTTGCACCGGAACCGCCAAAAGACGGATTTGATGTGATCCCGATGTGGGTGGCAGACATGAACTTTGAAACTGTCCCAACGATTCCAAAAGCGATCATGGACAGGGCAGCACATCCGGCATATGGATATTTCAATCCGGTGGAAGAGTATTATGATTCGATCATACGCTGGCATAAGATCCGCAATAATGTAGAAGGACTGATGCCGGAATATATCGGATATGAGAACGGAGTATTAGGCGGAGTAATCTCTGCTCTGACAGCTTTTGCCGCACCGGGAGATGCTGTACTTCTTCACAGCCCGACTTACATCGGATTCACCAAATGCATTACAGAGAATGGATACAAGATTGTACACAGTCCGCTCAAAAAAGACGAAAAAGGAATCTGGCGGATGGATTATGAAGACATGGATGCCAAGTTAAAGGCAAATAACATCCATGTAGCAATCTTCTGTAGTCCGCATAATCCGACCGGACGTGTATGGGAGCGCCGAGAGATTGAAGAGGCGATGGAAGTATATAAGAACAATGAATGTGTAGTGATCGCAGATGAGATCTGGTCAGATCTGATCTTAAAAGGCAGCCAGCACATTCCGACACAGTCGATCAGTCCGGATGCAAGAAACCGTACGATTGCATTGTATGCACCGAGTAAGACATTTAACCTGGCAGGTCTGGTAGGAAGTTATCATATAATCTTCAACAAAATGCTGCGTGACCGGGTGGAGGCAAAATCAAGAAAATCACATTATAATACAATGAATGTATTATCTATGCATGCGCTGATCGGGGCTTACGAGGCAGAAGGATATACCTGGGTCAATGAGCTTTGCCAGGTATTATCTGAAAATGTTGATTATGCAGTGAATCATATCCGTGACTACTACAGAGGAATTGAAGTAAGTAAGCCGCAGGGAACTTATATGTTGTTCCTGGACTGCGAAGACTGGTGTGAGGAAAATTATAAGTCACTGGATGAGCTGTTAAAAGCAGGATGGGACGTAGGCGTTGCTTGGCAGGACGGAAGACCGTTCCACCAGAAATATGGAATCCGTATGAATCTTGCATTACCGCTTGGCAGAGTAAAAGAAGCATTCGAGCGTCTGGATGAGTACGTATTTCATGTGTAAATATCTGGAAAATATACAGAAATAAAAAGTATAATGCTGTAGATTCCAAAGGAAAATACAGCATTTATTAAGAATGAGAGAAGTGAGAAAATTTGGATAATATAATTGTATCGTTTAATGTAATTGCACCGGTATTTTTTCTTATGGTATTAGGATATTTTCTGGTCAATTATACATCTCTGGCGGACGGAAAGCTTACAAAACAGGCAAATGCCATTGTGTTTAAGATATTTTTACCATGTATGTTATTCTACAATGTCTACCAGAGTGATATCGGTTCTGAGATACATAGCAGGATCAGGCTGTGCATCTGGGCAGCAGGGGGACTTCTGATACTGTTCGTATTGTTGTGTCTGATCGTTCCAAGGATCGTAACACAGGAAAATCAACAGGGTGTAGTTATCCAGGGAATTTTCCGGAGCAATTATGTGATCTTCGGAGTTGCAGTCGTACAGAATATGTATGGACCGAAAAGTACGACGACAGCGGCAATTTTAAGTGCCATCCTGGTACCGATGTATAATTTCCTTGCAGTAGTCGCGCTGTCAATCTTCGGTGAAAAAAGGGAAAATGACTGGAAAAAGATCATTCTGGATATTATAAAGAATCCACTGATCATATCTTCGGTATTAGGGATTATATTTTCACTTCTTGGGATCAGACTTCCGACAGCTGTCGATACAACGGTTCAGGATCTGGCCAAATTATCAACACCGATTGCGTTTATGATTCTGGGTGGTGATCTGGACTTTTCAAAAGTAAAAGGAAACTTAAAAACAGCATTTGTGGTATTGACGATCAAGCTGGTAATCTTGCCGCTTATCATGATTCCGATGGTGGTTATGATGGGTTACCGGGATGCGGACCTGTTGTCCGGGGTGCTGGCATATCAGACGCCGGTTGCAGTATCCAGCTATATCATGGCGCAGCAGGCGGGAGCGGATGGACAGCTTGCCGGGCAGCTGGTTGTGTTCTCATCGGTGCTTTCGATATTTACGTTGTTTGTGACGATATTCATATTGCGGACGATGGGGCTCCTTGCGGTTTAGTACCATAAAAGTAATCACTCTCTTTCAAAAAAATCTTCCTGAAAAGTTGATTTACCAGGTTAATAGGAATAGAATTATAAAATGAGTATTTCTAAAGACAAGGACGTTACAACATGGAGAGAGATTTAACAACAGGAAGTGTATTTAAGACAGTCATTTATTTTTCACTGCCATATCTGTTATCGTACTTTTTACAGACGTTATATGGTATGGCAGATTTATTTATTGTCGGTCAGTTTGGCGGGGTCAGCAGTACGACGGCGGTATCGATCGGAAGCCAGATCATGCATATGCTGACAGTTATGATTGTAGGGCTTGCGATGGGAGCGACGGTTATGATCGGGCGCTGCATCGGTGCAAAAGATTATAAGAAAGCATCGGAGACAATTGGAAACACGGCAACGATGTTCATGGGAATTGCGATCATACTTATGATCGTATTACTGGCGGCAGTCAGACCGATCGTCAGTGTGATGTCGACACCGGCCGAGGCAGTAGAAGGAACGATCCGTTATCTGACAATCTGCTTTATCGGGATTCCTTTTATTACAGCTTATAATATTATCAGTGCAATCTTCCGTGGAATCGGTGATTCCAAAAGTCCAATGTACTTTATTGCAGTAGCATGCGCAGCGAATATCGGTCTGGATTATCTGTTCATCGGAGTCATGGGACTGGATGCGGCCGGAGCAGCACTTGGAACGACCATCGCACAGGCAGTCAGTGTCATTGTTTCACTTACCGTGGTCATAAAAAAGGGCACAGGGATCAAATTAAGAAAATCGGATCTTCGTCCGAAGAAACATACGATGAAAAACATATTGAAAGTCGGTGTGCCGGTTGCACTGCAGGATGGATTTATCCAGATATCGTTTATTGCAATCACAATATTTGCCAACCAGCGTGGATTAAATGATGCGGCGGCGGTAGGTATTGTGGAAAAGATCATAGGGATTCTGTTCCTGGTACCGTCTTCTATGTTGTCAACGATATCGGCACTGGCATCGCAGAATATTGGTGCAGGCAAGCATGACCGTGCACGCCTGACATTGCGGTATGTATTATGTATGACAGTAGGATATGGATTAGTTGCGGCAACGATTGTGCAGTTTGTATCTGTTCCGTTTGTTGGACTATTCACGAATGACGGGGCAGTACAGATACTTGGAGGACAGTATTTACGAAGTTATGCATGGGACTGCGTATTTGCAGGAGTACATTTCTGCTTAAGCGGATATTTTTATGCATATGGCTTGTCTATCGTATCATTTGTCCACAATTCCATATCTATCGTATGTGCCAGAATTCCATTGTCTTATTATGCGGCAACGCATTTTCCGGATACATTATTTCCGATGGGATGTGCGGCACCGGCAGGATCGATCATCTCAATCATTATCTGTGTTGGCGTACTGATATGGATGAATAAACACACGGAAAAATATATGGAAAGAACGTAGTGATCGGAGAGAAAATATATGACGATCGGAATTATAGAAGACGACACATTATTACATCAGGCACTCAAAACAGCACTGCAAAACGCAGGCTATCAGACCGTATCCGCATATACAAAACGAGAGGCTCTTACTACAATTACAGGCAGTGAGAGCCTTCTTCTCATTGACATTGGACTTCCGGACGGCAATGGACTTGCATGTTACAAAAAGATCCGGGAAAAGGCAGAGATACCGGCCATTTTCCTGACAGCAAGAGACGAAGAAACGGATATGTTGACAGCATTTGACACAGGAGCAGACGATTATGTGGTAAAACCATTTTCCATGAAAGTGCTTCTAAAGCGCATAGAGGCAGTGATCGGACGGAACAACAGAGAAAAACAACTGGCATGCGGAGAAATAATATTATTTCCTGATAAGAAGCAAGTATACAAGAACGAAAAGGAAATTATCCTTACAGCCAGAGAATATCAGTTACTGGAATATCTGATGTACAATCAGGGAAATGTACTGACGAAAGAAAATATCCTGGAATATGTATGGGGACTGGATGGCCAGTTTGTAGTGGATAATACCGTCAGTGTTACGATCAACCGGCTGCGGAAAAAGATAGAAACAGATGCAGGATCACCGATATATCTGAAAAATGTATTTGGATTGGGATACAAGCTGGAGTGCGTCTGAAAAAGTAATGGCAGATACAAAAAGGAAGAGAAAAGAATGAATATCATAATAATCGTAGTGGCAGTAACGGCAGGAGTAATTCTGGGTGGAACTGCCATATATGTTTATCAGGGAAAATGCAGACAGAAAGAACTTAAGTTATTGGCAGAATGTATGGAAAAGATATTGCGAGAGGAAAAGATCCGGGAAACAAAAGCAGGAGAAGAGACATTATATGCAAGACTGGAATCCAGACTGGTAAGGATCCAGGAAATGTTAAATGGACGGACAGAAGCTGCGGAGAAGAGTAAAGATGAGATCCAGAAGCTGATTTCAGAGATTGCACACCAGATGCGGACACCCCTTGCCAATATCAGGACATATCAGGAATTATTAGAGGAAGAATGGAGTAAAACCGGGACAAAGACGGATGAAAATGTGGATAACTATCTAAATGCAATGAGATCCGGAGAACAACAACTGGAATTCCTGACAGAAGGATTCGTGAAGATGTCCAGACTTGAGCAGAATATGATTCAGATACGGAAAGAAGAGACAGATCTGTTAAAGACCGTGAGAAACTGTCTTGGAAGAATTCAAAAGCAGGCAGAAGAAAAACGGATTGCATTCCGAATAGAGCTGCCGCAGGAAGTCAACTGTCCGCATGATGCCAACTGGCTCGGAGAAGCAATCGATAATATTCTGGATAATGCCGTGAAATACAGTCAGATTGGCGGAACCATAGAAATGATAGTCCAGAAGAATGAAATGTGTGCAAAGATTCTTGTAAAAGACAACGGACTTGGAATTGAAAAAGGAGAAGAGCATAAGGTATTCCAGAGATTCTACAGAGGCAAGAACGTGACGACACAGAAAGGCTATGGAATCGGGCTTTATCTGGCGAGAAAAATTATCGGCCTTCATGGCGGATTTATGATTGCAAAAAACAGATATTCGGAAAAAGGTCTGATGATCGAGATAAATCTTCCAGTCTGTTAGAAGTTTGTTAGATTTGTCCTGTATGCTGTATGAGACAAGTGAAAGTTCCGATACGAAACGGACACAATTATAAGCAAGGAGAAAAAATCTTATGGAAATGATAAAAGCAGCAGGATTAAAGAAATATTATGTGACAGATAATTACGAAGTCCATGCGCTGGACGGAGTGAGTCTGTCCGTAGAAGAAGGGGAATTCCTGGCAATCATCGGTACATCAGGAAGCGGGAAGACGACATTACTTCAGATCCTGGGCGGCCTGGATGAACCCACTGCAGGTGGCGTCTGGATACGCGGCAACAGTCTGAAAGATATGACGGAAGATGAACGCACGATATTCAGGAGAAGGAATATCGGATTCGTATTTCAACAGTATAATCTGATCCCTGTTATCAATGTATATGAGAATATCGTACTTCCGCTCAGACTGGACGGTGCAGAGATTGATGAAAAATTGCTGGAAGATATTGTTAGAACGTTAAAGATTGGAGAAAAGTTAGAGAATCTCCCGGAAGAACTGTCCGGCGGACAACAACAACGAGTGGCAATTGCAAGGGCGTTAATGGTAAAGCCGGCAGTACTTTTGTGTGACGAGCCAACAGGAAATCTGGACTCTGTCACAAGTATGGAAGTAATTTCATTGTTGAAGACTTGTGCAGCAAGATTCCACCAGACGGTGATTGTTGTGACCCATCAGGAAGCGATCGCACAGATGGCAGACCGTATCCTGCGCGTAGAAGACGGGAAATTATACAATGCGGAGGTGTAATGAAATGAATGGATTTACACCGAACAATAATACGAACGTGATCCGGCTGCTTTCGGAAGCTATCAGAAAATGTAATAAAAGCAGAAACCGGATTCTTATGGGAGCAGTCGTTTTATGTATTCTTACACTGACATTTGTCTTTGGAACGGCTTACGGAAAAATAAATGCAGAATATACGAAAAATATTCGGATGGATGGAACAACGGCATCCACTTACATAGAAGAGGGAACAAAGCAGCAATATGAAAAAGCACGTTCCTTAGGATATGTAAGAGAAACCGGAAGAAGAATGAAAATGGGTGAAGCCACAGAATCCGGAAAGAAAGAATCTATCTGTTCCATACAAGTGCTGGATCAGACTGCATGGGAAAAGATGATGAAGCCCGCCTATACCGGTGTCCATGGAACCTATCCCAAAAAGCAGCAGGAAATCATGCTTCCGGTAAAGACATTAAAAAAGCTTGGAATTGATAATCCGAAAAGAGGGATGAAGATAGCACTTGATATATTGATCAGCTTTTTTCAGACAGAAAAAGAAGAGTTCAAATTATCAGGCTGGTACAGTGCTTATACAGAAGATAATGGAAGAAGCAAAGCAATCGGATATGTGTCAGAAAAGAAACTGAAGGACTGGGGTTATGATATTAAAGATGGTTCGGATATTCTGATCTGTCCGTCGAATGACATGGACTGGAAAGATACAGAAGAAAAATTATATGAAGATGTACCGATGAAAGACAATTCCCAACAGATCATTGCGACAGATACAGCGAAGAACCGGGCTGTAAAAGAGGTGACAGGAAGTTACGGGATGGCAGCAGTGGAGGCAGTTGTGATTATCTGCGGAATGTTTTTGCTTGTCTACAATGTGATGCAGATCTCCATGGCAGGCGATATCCGTCAGATGGCGCTGCTCCATACGATCGGTACAACGAAAAAGCAGCTCCGTAAGATCTATATCCGGCAGATCATGCGGACGATAGTGCCGGGAGGTATTGCAGGTATAGGTTTGTCGGTTGTGTTATTGCGATATCTGATACCGCAACTATTGGGCAGACAGTATCTGAATGGATATGGAGGCGCAGAAGAACTGCAGATCTTTCGGGTGGAAATCTTGTTGTTAGCGGTAGTCTTCACGTTGTTGGTAATCTTGGGTGCATCGGAACAGGTGATCTGGCAGACTGTAAACAGAACCTGTATAGAGGGAATGCATTACACGGAGCAGAAGGGAAGCAAGAAACAACAGCATGGAAAAGCAGGTCATGCAGATAAAGGAGCAGTCTTAAACAAGAAAAAAAGAAGCGAAACACAGGAACTGTGCTTTATGGCATGGAAGAACGTCACAAGATACAGGCAGGGATTTGTCATTACAGTTAGTTCATTGTTCCTCGGAATAGAAATGTTCCTGATTGTCATGGTGATCACAGATGGAAGTGATTATGCGAATATCATTAATCAGAGACCGGATTTCCTGATCGCAGGGGAATTCAGTGAGTCTGCACAAAAAGATGGAAGCGGGACAGAATATCAGACACAGTCGCCGGATCAAGATCCACTGAGATCAGAAGGAAATAATTTCGAATTATTATATGACAATGACTACGATGAGTTTTCACCGATATCAAAAAAAGTGCGGAAACAATTATGGAATCTTGACGGTGTGAAGAAGAAGGAATCCTACATAACCGAAGGAGCATACGTGCTTTCTGTCATATCCAGAGATGGAATACGCCCGCTGGAAGAGGATACTTATCTGGGAAACAATGTAGAATATGCGGAAGAAATCAGTATTGATTATGCTTCCGGGGCAAAGATGATCAAAGGCCTGGATGCTGATACCGTTCAGATTGTCAGCGAAAATGAGATAAAAGCATTAGAAACATATGTAGAGGAAAACAAGCTGAAAGTCGATATGGACAGTCTGAAAAACGGAACAGGAGTAATGATCATCCATGATCATAAGCTGTCACAAAAGCAGGAAAAACAGGCAGAAAAAGCAGTGGGAGAAACGGTATGTTTATCTCCGTTAAAGAACAAAGAAGCATGCATCCGGTGGAATTCCATGACGGACAAAGAAAGGGATAAGGAAGATGAGAAAATAAAGGCAGAAACGCCGTCTACAGAATATACGTTAAGCGGCTATCTGGATAATCAGGCAGATGGCTTCCCGGAGATTCACCAGACCTGGCATGGTGCAGAAGGAGATATCTATTATCTGGTCAGTGAAAAAGGATTTAACCGTTTATCTACGAAGAGAAAGACATTTTGCATGGAATTAAACGTAGAGAAAAAGAAAGAAAAAAAGATTATGCATGAAATCCAGAAGATTCTTTCGGCAGAAAACCAGCGGCGGAAAAGCAATACACAGACAAGCCCGGACGGCGAAGGAGAAGCAGGCATTTTCTACATTGCAAGATCAGATCTTATGCAGAAAAATGCAGACTACATCCGGGGAAACAGAATTATGTTCGGAAGTATCAGTGTAATATTATTGTGTGTCGGACTGGTTAATTATTTTAATATTATGTTTACGGGAATTGTGGGCAGGAAAAAAGAACTGGAGATTATGAGAAAGATTGGAATGACACGCCGGCAGGAAAGAAAGCTGTTATTGCTGGAAGGCAGCTATTATGTACTGCTTGTCGCAGGCCTTGTAGCGTCAGTTGGATCAATCATACTAAAAGGAATCAACGTTTATATGAGAAAACAGCTTTCTTATTTTACCTTTCATTATCCGGTAGGAGCGATTGCAGGAAGTATTGTAATTATGGAAATAGTGTGCGTTATAATTTGTAACTTACTTATATTGAAAAAAAATGAAAAAGTAGGTTAAATAAATAATTTCACCAACCGCGTTTTATCCAGCACAAAAATCGATACATCCATAAAAAGATGCGCCAGTAGCGTACTAAGGATCACACCGTTGGAAGTCAACAGGAATCCACAGTGGAATCCATACCAGCATACGATGGCGGAATAACTTCCCATCAGTACCAGAAGCGGCAGATTTCTTGCGACACCCTGCAGTGTTTCTTTGATATCTTCCAGTGTAGAATCAAAGTACAGGAAACGGCCGACTGCCAGTGTGATAAAATACATGATCAGTGAATCATAGTTCGAATCATGGTAGATGAACTTGATATATAATAAGATCAGAATAATATAAAAGGCAGAGATCAGCCGCACGGACGCCTTTTGTCTGGTCGGAATTGCAGTTAACGGAACGAACAGGATATCGAACCAGTTTGTCATAAATACAGAAAATACCAGAAATAAAAGTAAGATAATGTTCTGGTATTTCTGCCAGTAAAAGGCAGCCTGTGGGATCCGCTCATCGATAATATAATAAAGAGACAGGAACAACAGTACCGAAGTACTGGAAAATACCATCTCATAAAAGCTTTCAATAAGCGAGATTTCTTTTACTTTGTGGATATGGTTCAGTTTCCGGATCTGTTTTGGCGTCAGATCCTGTGTATTAAGTTTATAGTGTTTCTTAAGCTTTGCTGCCAGAATAACGATCGCAAGCACTGCGATCAGGCAGAGCAGGGAGACAAGCATGAAGCCTCCGGCATTCTTAAAGTTAAAATAATGAATCAGATAATATTGGAACATATCATATACCTTCTTTGATGTAATATTTTTTCGGTTACATATTGTAGCACTTTGAAAAAATATTGCAAATAGGAGAATTGCCAGTGGCATGTCCTGTAGATGTGAAATTGAGTTAAGTGTCAAAAAAATTAAAAAAATTTAAAAAAGTGCTTGCATTTTAGAAAACATCATGCTATTATAAATGAGCATTGTTGATGCGGGTGTAGTTCAATGGTAGAACACCAGCCTTCCAAGCTGGATACGTGGGTTCGATTCCCATCACCCGCTTTTTTGCTACCCTTTTTTATGAAGGGAGATATGTTGGCATTTACGGCTATGATTTCCTGGGGCTTCTATTCCGCAATCATCAAGAAAATCGGTGAATGGATGTGACAGTATTTAAAAAGCCGGAGATTATACTTAATTTTCTGTTCCTTGGAGTCGGAGCAAGTGCTTTGGGTTTCTTCTTATGGAATCTTTCTACCAAATGGATCGGTGCGATCAAGACGAGTGTATATATTTATGTGTCACCGGTTGTGACGGTTGTGCTATCTGTGGTGATACTGCATGAGAAGATGACGTTCGTATCTGTGACGGGAGCTCTGTTAATTCTGCTGGGACTGATCGTATCGCAGAAGAAAATTAATCAGAAAAAATAAGAGATTATAAGAAGCTTTGAATCCGGTGGATTATTGTGCCGGATCCAAGGCTTTTTTTGCCGTTGATCGCTTGAAAGAAGCTGCAAAAGAAGATGCCGGTAAGAAATTCTGCAGATAATAAGCTGGATAAGAAATGAAAATGTGGATATCGGGTTCTGCGGTCAGCTGGAAATATACAGATATATATGAAAAAATATACAATAAAATATGGAAATATTCCTGTGACAAAACAGAAAGTTTGTTGTAAAATAACCGGTACAGTTCAAAAAACAATAATTAAGAAATGGAATATTTCAGATGAAATCATAGTGGAGGTTTACAGATATATGGAAAACGAACTTTTTGAAAAAGCGCCGGTACATAAGGCATATTTTAATATGGCATTACCGCTGGTATTCAGTATGGTCATTTCACTGGTCTATAATATGGTAGATACATTCTTCATTGCAAGAACGGGAAATACGAATCTGGTAGCAGGTGTGTCACTTGGAGCACCGATGTTCACGGCTATGATCGCACTTGGAGATATCTTCGGACTGGGTGGAAGTTCTGTGATCGCAAGATTATTCGGACAGAGGAAAGATGAGGATGCAAAACGCATCAGTTCCTTCTGTTTTTATGGAGCAATTATCTGCGGAGTGATCGTAACAGTATTACTTCTGATCTTCCGTGCACCGATGCTGCATTTATTAGGAGCGGATGCAAATACTTACAAATATGCATCACAGTACTATACATATCTGGTGCTGGGTTCTGTATTTATTATTGTATCATTTACACCGAACAACCAGCTCAGGTCAGAAGGATTTTCGAAAGCATCCATGGAAGGTTCCGTCCTTGGTGCAGTAGTGAATATTATATTAGATCCTATTTTTATTTCGGTACTGGGTATGGGAGCCGGTGGAGCCGCGATTGCAACAATCATAGGGTATATTGCGACGGACGTTTATTATGTGTGGATATATTTGAAAAAGAGTAAAAAGCTGTCGATTGATCCGGGACATATGCATATTAACATGCAAGAATTCAGACAGATTCTGGCAATCGGAATTCCTGCATCGATCACGAACTTTATGCAGAGCTTTGCAGTTACTGTTACAAACAGGAGTCTGCTTGTATATGGAAACAATAAAGTTGCGGCGATGGGAATCGTGATGAAAGTAAATATGATCGCGGCGTTGATTCTGGTTGGATTTGCGTTCGGATGTCAACCGTTGGTTGGTTATAATTATGGGGCAAGGAATAAGAAACGTCTGAAAGAGATTCTCGCATTCTGTTATAAATTCGAATGTGGTCTGGCAGTTATACTGGCAGTAATCTTATCCGCCGGTGCAAGACCCTTGATCTGTGTATTCATGAAGACACCGGAGATTGTAGATTCGGGTGTGCTGATGTTACGTCTACAGCAAGCAGGAATGATGTTTATGGCAGTCGTTCTGGTTACGACCTGTGTATTCCAGTCGGCGGGAAAAGCAATGGGAGCATTCTTGTTATCAGTCAGCCGTCAGGGTGTGATCTATGGAATTGTGATCGTTATTGCTTCGCATATGATCGGATATCATGGTGTGTTGGCCGCACAGGCTGTTTCTGATTTCCTGACAGCATTGATGGCTGCTATCCTGCTGAAACATGAGTTGTGGAGTGAATTAACCGATATAAAAAGGAATGAAGAAGCAGTATAGAAGTAGTATAATAAAAAGAAAATATAGATGCAGGAAGGAAGATATGGATCATGTCATTAGAAAAAGCAAAGAAATATCTGGAAGAAAAAGGTTATGCAGATCACGTGATTGAACTGGAAGAATCAAGTGCGACGGTACAGCTTGCAGCAGAAGCTCTCGGTGTAGAGCAGGGAATGATCGCAAAGACGATGTCATTTCTGGTTGATGGAGAACCAATCCTGATCCTGACAGAGGGAACGGCGAAGGTTGATAACCGTAAATATAAGGATCAGTTTCATGTGAAGGCGAAGATGATTCCATTCGATGAAGTAGAAGAATATATCGGACATGCCCCGGGCGGTGTGTGTCCATTTGGAATTAAAGATGGAATTAAAGTTTATCTAGATGAATCTCTGAAACGTTTTGAGACGGTATATCCTGCAGCTGGTAATGACCACAGTGCAGTCAGACTTACGATTGCAGAACTGGAAGACGTTGCCGGGGCATGTGGATGGATTGATGTATGTAAAGAAATGTAAAGAAAGAGAGAAAGTGGATTGTCGGTAGATGATTCGCTTTTTTCTATGCATTTGCAAGGAACTGCCAGTGGAAGGTTATGTAGGTGCCGGATTCGCTGTATCTTTGAAAGAAGTATTGACATGATGTCAGAAAAGAATTACACTACAGGTAGTGACAACGTGTCAGAATGAAAGAAGGGATAGATTTGAAGACAGGTTACCGCCTGTATCATATCCGGTTTGAACAGTGATAAGTTCGAAGATGAACAGTCTGAATGTCAGAAAACATAAACATGGAGGAAAGAGGCATATGGAATATACGAAACTTGGAAATACAGATATCGAAGTATCAAAATTATGTGTAGGCTGCATGAGCTTTGGAAAAGCCGGAACGATGCATGACTGGACACTGGATGAGAAGCAGACGGATGAGATGGTGGCACATGCACTGGATCTTGGAATCAATTTTTTTGATACAGCAAATGGATATTCGGCAGGAACAAGTGAAGAATACCTTGGAAAAGCATTAAAGAATCATACAACAAGAGACAAAGTAGTGATTGCATCGAAAGTATATTTTAATGAAGGAAGACTTTCCAAAGGAGCTATCTTCCGGGAAATCGATGGAACATTAAAACGTCTCGGAACCGATTATCTGGACATTTATATCATTCACAGATTTGACTATGAGACGCCGATTGAAGAGACGATGGAAGCGCTTCATGATCTGGTGAAGATGGGGAAGGTACGTGCGATCGGAGCATCTGCCATGTATGGATATCAGTTCCATAATATGCAGCTTGCGGCAAAAGAACACGGTTGGACACCATTTTCTGTAATGGAGAATCATTATAATCTACTGTACCGTGAAGATGAAAGAGAATTGATTCCTATCTGTAAACAGATGAATGTCTCACTGATGCCATATAGCCCGCTTGCAGCAGGACACCTTGCAAGAACGACATGGAAATCCGAATCTTTAAGAGGAAGAACGGACAGAGTTGCGGTTGGCAAATATGACCGTATGGAAGACGCAGATATGAAGATTGTCACCCGCGTACACGAACTTGCAGAAAAGTATCAGTGTAAGATGTCGCAGATCGCAATCGCATGGCAGTGGGCAAAAGGTGTTACTTCGCCGATCATCGGTGCAACGAAGATGCAGTATCTGGATGATGCGGCAGGTGCATTGAACGTTCGACTGACAGCAGAAGGCATTGCATATCTGGAAGAGTGTTATGTACCACATCCGATTGTTGGTGCGATTGATAAGAATCCGGCGCAGGGTGTGATGTTGTTGGATGAGAAGAAATAGAGAAAATTATGAATAGACAGTAAAGCAGATGGAGAATATCTGGTTGATAAAATTAATATTTCAGAAAGGCAAGTATCACAAAAAAAGATACTTGCCTTTTTCGTAACTATGCGATCAGAAGAAACTATCAATGATGGGTACTGTCGCGCTAGATTATATTTTTACTGGAATGGAAGGAGAAAAAGTGCTGCATACCCGGAGCCGGGAATATGTTGTGAATGAAATATGGAAGTAGATTTTTCATTTTACGGGTACACAAATTTTTTGAAAAAATTAGCACTCACCTCTTGACAGTGCTAATAATGCGTGCTATAGTACAGATAGAACAAAGGAAGAGAGATAAAGAATCAAAGATATGAAGCCGACAGCATTCATACAAGATTCAAACATCCGGAATCCCGAAGTTCCAGCAAACAACACCTCGGAATTCTCCGATCGTGCTAATTATAAATTTTTATCATTTGGAAGGAGATATGACTTATGATGATGCCTAGTATTTTTGGAGAAAACTTATTTGATGACTTTATGAACGATTTTTCATTCCCAACATTCCCGAATGTTGACAAAGAACTGTATGGAAAACACGCAAAGAACTTAATGAAGACAGATGTAAAAGAGACAGAGAATGCATATGAGATAGACATTGACTTGCCGGGATTTAAGAAAGATGAGATCCAGATGGAACTGAAAGACGGCGTACTTACCGTCAGTGCAGCCAAAGGACTGGACAAAGATGAGGAAGACAAGAAAGGTAATTACATTAGAAAAGAGCGTTATGCAGGCAGCATGAGCAGAAGCTTCTATGTAGGAAAACATGTAACCGTAGAGGATGTACATCCGAAATATGAAAGTGGAATCCTTTCCTTCAGTGTTCCGAAAGCAGAAGCAAAACCGGTAGAAGAGAAGAAACATTACATTTCAATCGAAGGTTAATGACAGGCAGATGCGGGAAACGATAAGTGACGGTATAGCCTGTATGGCAAAAGAGTAAACGTACCCCACAGGTGTTAAGCCTGTGGGGTACAATATCATAAAGAGAAAATAATCAGGATAACGTAAGAAACTCACATATTCCACGAAATCCTGTTCACATAGATGAAGATAATAGAAAATAATATAGAATAAATGACGGGAGGGAGAACTATGGCGGCAAAAAGAGATTATTATGATGTTCTTGGAATCAGCAGGAGTGCGGACAAGAGTACAATAAAAAGAGCATATCGTAAACTGGCCAAGAAATACCACCCGGATACCAATGCCGGAAATGCACAGGCAGAAGAAAAGTTCAAGGAAGCGACAGAAGCCTATAATGTGCTGAGTAATCCGGAGAAAAAGAAATTATATGATCAGTTTGGCCATGCAGCTTTTGATGGCAGTGCAGGCGGCAGTGGAGCATATGGCTATGGAAGCGGACCTGGCGGCGGTACTTACAGTTATACCGGACCGAATGGAAGCTTCCAGGAATATCATTTCGAAGGCGGCGATATGGACGATATCCTGAAGAATATATTTGGCGGCGGATTCTCGGAAGGCAGTGGAAGCGAGTTCCATGGATTTGGCGGATTTGGAAATAGTGGATCAGGAAGGACACGTACGTCCGGAAGAAGTTATGAAAGCAGCGGATTCGGAAATGGATTTGGAAATCATGGATTCGGCGGAGGAGGAAATTTCCGTCAGGATGGTTCCGATGTGACCGCTGAGATAGATGTGACATTTGACGAGGCTGCATTTGGAGGAGATAAAGTCATCCGGCTGTCAGACGCACAGGGCAGTAATGCAGCAGGAAAATCACTGAAAGTGCATATCCCGGCCGGCATCAGTGACGGAAAAAGTATCCGTCTGCGTGGCAAAGGAATGCCTGGACTTTCAGGAGGCAAGGCAGGAGATCTGTTGCTGAAAGTGAGAGTTGGTAAACGACCGGGATTTGAGCGAAAAGATATGGATGTATATTCAACTGTCATGATTCCGTTTACTACAGCAGTATTAGGTGGTGAAGCAGTTGTACAGACGCTTACCGGAAGGGTAGTGTGCAAGATTAATCCGGGAACACAGTCCGGAACAAAGATTCGGTTAAAAGGTAAAGGAATCGTGTCTATGAAGGATGCAGGAAGATATGGAGATCAGTATGTGACTGTTCAGATAGATGTACCAAAGAATCTAAGCAATGAGGCAAAAAGAAAATTGAAAGAATTCGAAGCTGCGTGTAAGAACGGAAGCAGAGGGGCAGCATAATTTATAAATTGTTATGCATCATTTTATCCAAAAGGATTTAGATAAAAATTCAGGAAAGGTAAAATGATGCATTTTTTCTGTATTGACGCTCACTTTAGAAAGAATTATAATAAAATAATTAGAGACAATGAATTTGTATACCCATACAGGTTATTGAAATATATGCTAAGGAGATAAGTAAGATGAGCAAGATTATTTTAACTGGTGACCGACCGACAGGACGTCTTCACGTCGGTCATTATGTAGGTTCTTTGAAAGAACGTGTAAAATTACAGAATTCAGGAGAATATGACGAGATTTATATTATGATCGCAGATGCGCAGGCATTGACTGATAATGCCGAACATCCGGAGAAGGTACGTCAGAATATTATGAACGTAGCATTGGATTATCTGGCATGCGGAATCGATCCTGAGAAATGTCACATTTTTATTCAGTCCATGGTTCCGGAACTGACAGAGTTAACATTTTATTATATGAATCTGGTAACCGTATCCAGAGTACAGAGAAATCCTACGGTAAAAGCTGAGATCCAGCAGAGAAACTTTGAGGCAAGTATCCCGGTTGGTTTCTTCTGCTATCCGATCAGTCAGGCTGCAGATATCACGGCATTCCGTGCGACAACAGTTCCGGTTGGAGAAGATCAGATGCCTATGATCGAGCAGTGTAAAGAGATTGTTCACAAGTTTAACAGTGTATATGGAGAGACTCTGACTGAGCCTGAGATCGTACTCCCATCTAACAAGTCATGCTTAAGACTTCCGGGTATCGATGGAAAGGCCAAGATGAGCAAATCACTTGGAAACTGTATTTATCTTTCTGATGAAGAAGATGTTGTTAAGAAGAAAGTAATGTCCATGTTCACAGATCCGAACCACCTGCGCGTGGAAGATCCTGGACAGGTAGAAGGCAATCCGGTATTCATTTATCTGGATGCATTCTGCAAGGATGAATATTTCGAAGAATTCTGGCCGGAATATAAGAATCTGGATGAACTGAAAACACACTATCAGCGTGGAGGTCTGGGTGATGTCAAAGTGAAGAAATTCCTGAACAAGGTTCTTCAGGCAGAGCTGGCACCAATCCGTGCAAGAAGAAAAGAATGGGAGCAGAAGCTTCCGGAAGTATTCGAAATCCTGAAAGAAGGAAGCAGGGTAGCTGAGGCGAAAGCAGCAGAGACATTGAAAGATGTAAAGACTGCTATGAGAATCAACTATTTTGATGATGAAGATTTCCTGAACTAGGAATCTGCGGACAGCTGAAAAATCATTATATTGCATTTGTTAATATGAAAATAAAATCCTCAAAATACCGGATGATATGGTATTTTGGGGATTTCTTTTGTTAAGAATTGCGGTATAATAAAACTATCAGTAAAAAAAGCAAATTGTATAGATAATACGGAAGTGAAGGGGTGTAATGCTATGAAAGAGATAACGAAAGAGACACTTCTGAAAGCTATGAAATCGCGAGATGCGGGAGAGCATCCGGTATTTCGTGAATGTGAATTCAAAGACATGGATCTAAGCGGAATGAATCTGCATAATATGGACTTCACATTGAGTTCCTTTCAAAATGTAAATCTGGAACGTGTGAATTTTGAAAACTGCAGTGTGGAAAATGCATTATTCGACGGCAATTCCCTGCATGGTGCAAATTTTCAGAATGCAAATATGAAGACGGCAGCATTCCGAGGATGTGATATGCGGGAATGCAACATTAAAGGAGCCAACCTTTACGGGGCTGTATTGGAGCACGCGAAGCTGGATGACATTCAGTCAGACGAAGCAACGCAGTGGTTCCGCATGCACTGTCCGGAGACCGGACCGATCCTTGGCTATAAGAAATGTGTGAATGACAGAGTGGTACAGCTTCTGATCCCGGCAGATGCTAAACGGACTTCGGCAACACGTCCTTCTTGCCGGTGCAGCAAGGCAAAGGTACTTTCGATAAAAAATTTTGATGAAACGGAAGAATTCGAAGAAGCCTGGTCGCTGGTCGATGAGAATTTTGTATACAGAAAAGGACAGTGGGTGGAGGTCAAAGATTTTAACGAGGACAGATGGATGGATTCCACGACGGGGATTCATTTCTGGATGAACAGAAATGAAGCACTCGGGTATTAAATCCCCTGCATTGGAAAAAGTTTACTGGTAGATGAGAAAGAAAAATAAATGGAGGTGCAAAAGGCAAATGAAAGCAGACATCAGATGGTTAGATGATCCGCAGGTATTTCGTGTGAATCGTCTGGATGCACACAGTGATCATAAGTTTTATGAGAATAAAGAAGATTATAAGAAGCAGAATCAGCGGTTAAAACAATCGTTAAATGGAATCTGGAAGTTCCACTATTCAGTGAATGCATTGGAACGTCCGGCTGATTTTTATCAGAAATGGTTTAACTGTAAAAATTTTGATGAAATGAAAGTGCCACAGCATATAGAACTGGCGGGATACGATAAGATTCATTATATCAATACGATGTATCCGTGGGAAGGACATATTTACAGAAGACCGGCAGGATATGGAAAAGAAAAAGGGAAAGGTATGTTCAGCCAGGCCGAATATAATCCGGTAGGTTCTTATATCCGGAAGTTTGATCTGAATGACGGACTGAGAGGAAAGAGGATCATCTTAAGTTTTGAAGGTGTGGAACAGGCATTCTATGTATGGGTGAACGGAGAGTTCGTGGGGTATGCAGAAGACAGCTTTACGGTTTCGGAATTTGATATTACACCATATGTAAAAGATAAAGATAATCTGCTGGCAGTGGAAGTACATAAGCGCAGTACGGCGGCATTTCTGGAAGACCAGGATTTCTTCCGGTTTTTTGGTATTTTCAGAGATGTGAACCTGTACGGAATACCGGCGGTTCATGTTGAAGATCTGTGGATCCGTCCGAAGTATCATCCGGAAGATGGAAAGGCAGAACTGGAGCTGGATATCCGATTATCACAGAAAAAGAAAGAAAATAATATCCAGGGTAAAATAAAAGTTTCTTTGCAAGATATCTATAGTGATGAAAATCATGTATTACTGGATGAAACGGAGAATCTGAACAACCCGGTGATCCAGAAGAATCTTCCGGTAGAAGGATCAGTGAACAATGAGATCCAGTTCCGTTATGAATTAGAAGAATCCGTACATGCATGGAGCAATGAAGATCCGTATCTGTATGAGCTTCTGATAGAAGTTCAGAATGAAAAAGGCGAGACAGTAGAAGTGGTTCCATATCAGATTGGATTCCGTAAGATAGAATTAAAAGGCAGAAAGATGCTGCTGAATGGAAAACGTCTGATCATCAATGGTGTAAACCGGCATGAATGGAATGCCAGAAGCGGAAGATGTATTACCGAAGCTGATGAGAAATGGGATATCGAATGTATCAGACGCAATCATATCAATGCAGTCAGAACCTGCCATTATCCGGATCATATTTCATGGTATTACAGATGTGATCAGGCGGGGATCTATCTGATGGCAGAGACAAATCTGGAGACACATGGATCGTGGCTGAAACAAGGTGTGATTGAACCGTCGTGGAATGTTCCGGGAAGTATCGGATGCTGGAGAGGATGTACATTAGACAGGGCAGTATCGAACTTTGAATCATTTAAGAATCATGTGTCGGTACTCTTCTGGTCACTTGGAAATGAATCGTATGCCGGTGATATCCTGGTGGAGATGAACCGTTACTATAAAGAAAAAGATCCGGACAGACTTGTGCATTACGAGGGCGTGGCAGAGAACCGGCCTTATGAGGATTTAATTTCTGATATGGAGAGCCAGATGTATGCTTCGCCGGAGAAGATAAAAGAATATCTGGAAAATAATCCGAAGAAACCATTTATCTTATGTGAATATATGCATGATATGGGAAATTCTCTGGGAGGAATGGAATCTTATATCAGATTACTGGATCAGTATGAGGATTATCAGGGAGGCTTCATCTGGGATTATATCGATCAGGCACTGTTCGTGAAGGATGAAGTGACAGGACGTGATGTATTGCGTTATGGTGGTGACTTTGATGACAGGCCATCGGATTATGAATTTTCGGGAAATGGAATTTTATTTGCGGACAGAACGGAAAAGCCGGCAATGCAGGAGGTGAGACATTACTATGGATTACGCAGATAGAGGAAAATTAGGAATTGTGTATGGAGATGTAACACTTGGAGTACACGGAGAAGACTTTCATCTGATCTTTTCTTATCAGACAGGCGGTCTGGAATCCATGGTAAAGCATGGAAAGGAATGGCTGTATCGCACACCGAAGCCGACATTCTGGAGAGCAACCACAGACAATGATCGTGGAAATGGATTCCCGTTTAGAGCCGGTATGTGGATGACTGCCGATATGTTCCAGAAATGTGTGGATATCCAGGTACGGATAGACGGAACCAAGATAGAAAAACCGAGCGCACCGGTAAATAATAAATATTCGGATAAAGAAACTGCGGAACGTGTGGAAGTTATATTTACATATGAGACATTAACTGTTCCGTCAACACAGGTAAAGGTATCGTATCTGGTATTTGCTGATGGAAATGTCAGAGTAAGAGCGCACTATTACGGGAAAGAGGGAATGCCGGAGCTCCCTGCATTCGGTATGCGCTTTGTCATGCCGACAAAGGCAGACGGATTCGTTTATGAAGGATTATCGGGTGAGACATATCCGGATAGAAAAGCCGGGGGTATTCACGGAATTTATGAAGTAGAGGGTCTTCCGGTTACACCGTATCTGGTTCCGCAGGAATGTGGCATGCATATGGATACCGAGTGGGTGACAGTGAAGAGAAGTACGGTTTTGGATAACCGGAATCGTCATATAGAACAAAGTGGACTTACATTCCGGGCGGGCAGTGAGATCAATCATTCCACGTTTGCATTTTCATGTCTTCCTTATACTGCAGAAGAGCTTGAGAATGCAACGCATCAGGAAGAACTGCCGCCGGAAAGAAGAACGGTACTTTGTATCTATGGAGCGGTCCGTGGTGTAGGCGGAATCGACAGCTGGGGATCTGACGTGGAAGAGCAGTACCGGATTCCTGGAAATAAGGATATTGAAGTAGAATTTATAATGTAGATCTGCTTTTCAGGTAATTATCAGATGTGTATCGATACTTCGCTTGGTGAAGACTATGTGCTCAATACCGTACTGGATCTGGTGAAGAAATGTAAATCGCCATGTATCAGAAAGCAGAGCAGAATAAGAATTATCTCCTGAAAGCTTGACATGAATATATGGATGCGATAGATTAATTTATGGATTTGAGAGTATGAAGGAGAGAAACATATGAATTTACATGAATTCCTTATCGTGTGTCCACTGGTATTTCTTGCCGGATTTGTCGATGCGATTGCCGGAGGTGGCGGATTGATCTCATTACCGGCATATATGTTCGCAGGGATTCCGGTACACCATGCGATTGCGACAAATAAATTATCATCAGCGACTGGAACAGCGGTGTCGACATGGCACTTGGTGAAGAGCAAATGTGTTGACATATTTTTAGTCCCGGGTACGGTAGCCTGTGCATTTGTGGGTTCAATTGCGGGGGCGAACCTGGCGCTGATCATCAGTGACAAAGTACTTAAGACGGTACTGGTATTTGTGCTTCCTGTTGTTGCATTCTGTGTATTGCGGGACAAGGATCTGAAACCGGTGATACCGGAAGGATTTACCAGAAAAAAACAGTATCTGATCATGGCAGCATGTTCTTTTGTGATCGGCATCTATGATGGCTTCTACGGACCGGGAACCGGAACATTTTTACTGCTTGCATTTACCAAATTAGGAAAGCTTGATATGGAGAAGGCAACCGGTAATGTGAAGGTCGTCAATCTGACATCGAATATATCGGCATTGATCACATTTATTCTTGCAGGAAAGATTCTTTGGGTGCTGGGACTTTCGGCGTCGGTATTCAGCATTGCCGGACATTATCTTGGCGCACATATGGTTGTGAAGAACGGCGTAAAGATCATTAAGCCGATCATCCTGCTGGTGTTGGCGTTATTGCTGATCAAGATTGTCCTGGGAGTATAAAAATGAATGAATCCTTAAAGTGGAGTGATATGAAAAATCTTTTGCTTTAGGGATTTTTTATTGTTATGTATTTGAAAGAAGCTGTCGACGGCAGGGTATGTGTTTGGAAAGAAGCTTTTGAGTTGGGAGAGAGAATTTTTTAATTTTCCCTCCCAAATTTAGTGTATTGCAGTAAAAGAGTTCACAGTGTATAATGTACCCATGATTTTTAGAAATGAGGTACAACATGGAAAATCCAAATAGAAACTTTAAATCCCAGACCTGTGAAGATTTCATAGAAGTCCTTGCAAGTAAAGCAGCTGTTCCGGGCGGCGGCGGGGCATCGGCGTTAGCCGGAGCCATCGGGATCGCACTTGGTAATATGGTCGGAAGTCTGACTGTAGGAAAGAAGACCTATGCAGATGTAGAAGAAGAGATCATCGAATGCAAAAAACAGGCAGATGAGATTGCAAAAGAATTTTTAGAACTGATGGATAAGGATGCGGAAGCATTCGAGCCGCTCAGTAAGGCATATGGACTTCCGAAGTCTACGCCGGAAGAGCTTGCCAAAAAGGAAGAGATTATGGAAGGGGCGCTGAATACGGCATGTAGTGTTCCGATTGAGATTATGAAGACCTGTGCCAGAGGCATTGATCTGGTAGAAGTATTCGCTGCAAAAGGAAGCCGGATTGCATCAAGTGATGCGGGAGTCGGAGCAACACTTTTAAAATCCGCAATGCAGGGGGCTTCACTGAATGTATATATTAATACAAAATCAATGAAAGACAGAAGAAAAGCAGAAGAGCTCAATCATCTGGCAGATTCCCTGCGGGAAGAATACGAAGCAAAAGCAGACCGGATATTTGCGGAAGTAAACATCCGTATCCGGTAAAATCCAGTGAGATAAAGACGGATAAACCGGAAATGTCCGGAGAAAATACAAAATAAAAGGAAAGCAGCAGAAAAAATGGCAAAATTACTATTAGGAAAAGAAGTAAATGCTTCTATCAATGAAGAAATCAAAGCAAAAGTAGAAACTTTAAAAGCACAGAATATCACACCGACACTTGGAATTATCCGTATCGGTGAAAGAGAAGATGACATCGCATACGAAAGAGGCGCAACAAAACGCTGTGAGACACTGGGAGTAGCATATGAGAAATTCCTTCTTCCTGCAGATGCAGAAGAAGAAGAGGTATTGAAGACAATCGACCAGGTAAATAAAAGTGAAAAAATCCACGGAGTTCTGTTATTCAGACCGCTTCCGAAGCATCTGAATGAAGACAAGATCGTGAATGCGCTGGCCGTAGAAAAGGATGTAGACGGAATTACCGATCTTTCCATGGCAGGTGTGTTCATGGGAAAAGATATGGGATATGCACCGTGTACGCCGAGTGCCTGCATGAAGGTACTGGATCATTATGGAATTGACTGTACCGGTAAGAAAGTGGTAGTTATCGGAAGAAGTCTTGTAGTCGGAAAACCTGCAGCGATGATGCTGATCAAGAAGAATGCGACCGTAACCGTCTGCCATACCAGGACGGTGGACATGCCATCTGTAGTAAAGGAAGCAGATATCGTAGTTGTAGCGGCCGGAAAAGCAGGAGTGATTGATGGAAGCTATCTGCGAGAAGGACAGATCGTGATTGATGTAGGAATCAATGTGAATGAAGAAGGAAAGCTCTGCGGAGATGTGAATTTTGAAGAAGCAGAGAAGATTGTGGAGGCAATCACACCGGTCCCAAGAGGCGTCGGCGGAGTGACGACTTCAATTTTGCTGGAACATGTGGTAGATGCCGCGATTGCACAGAACAGGTAAAGAGAAGCCGGGGATTATATCGCTGGTCTGAAAAATGACAATAAAAGGATGGTAACCTTTATGTGTAGCCGGAAAGTTATGGCAGAAGCCTTGATTTTCCGGCTTTTATTCCAGTCTGGGTAGCCAGCTTAGTGAATTAAGTAGAAAAAAATTACCAGATTCCCATTACATGCTGCATTCCAAGGCTCACAATTGTAATTCCAACCCAACAGCAGGCACCCAGCAGAAGTGGTTTTCCTCCGGATTTAATAAGCTTCACAACATTACTGTTAAGCCCGATTGCGGCCATAGCCATAATGATAAAGAACTTCGATAATTCTTTTAACGGAGCAAATACGTCAGCGCTGACACCCATACTCATACATACTGTTGTGATGATAGCTGCAATGATGAAGTATAAGATGAACATAGGAAATGCTCTCTTCAGGCTGAATTTGTTTGCGGAAGAATCAGCAGTTCCGGCTTTTGAGGCAGATCTTGCACGGATCAGGGATAATACCAGTGTGATCGGAATAATTGCCAGTGTACGTGTAAGCTTTACCGTAACAGCAGTATTCAGTGTCTCGCTTCCAAGGTTCCACATACTGTCCCAGGTAGAGGCGGCAGCCGTTACGGAAGAGGTATCATTGATTGCAGTTCCTGCGAATAATCCGAAAGATCCACCGCCTGTTGTGTCAAAGCCAAGTGCGCTTCCAAGTACCGGGAAAAGTACGGCTGCAATGACGTTGAAGAAGAAGATAACGGAAATTGCCTGTGCAACTTCGGTATCATCTGCATCAATGACCGGTGCGGTGGCAGCGATCGCAGATCCTCCGCAGATGGAAGAACCGACACCAACAAGGATGGAAGTGTTAGAAGGTACTTTGATAATTTTACGGAGCAGCCATGCGATGATCAGGGAAGTACTGATGGTACATACGATGATCGGGAGTGACTGTTTTCCGGTCTGTAAGATGACGCCAAGGTTCATTCCGAATCCAAGCAGGACAACTGCTGTCTGCAGAATAATCTTAGAAGTCCATTTGATTCCTGATTCGGCTTTTCCTTTGTTCGTCCACACTAAAGTGATCAGCATTCCGGCAAGGATTGCGATGACAGGGCCGCCAACAACTGGGAATGTCTTTCCAAGAAGCCAGGAAGGTACGGCAATCACAAAACAAACCAGTATACCGTTTAGGTTTTTTTTCAAAAAATTCATGTTTTTTCCTCTTTCTCATTTTTTTGTTAGTTCATACAGGTTTCCAATTAGAGATTATAACACTGGTAAACGATAATAAAAAATTATATAATATTATTGAACGATAATAAAAAATTATTGACAGATATGAAAGAGAATTAATAAAAATCATTTGTGAAAATCAAATTGACAATGAAGGGAAGAAAATTATGCTGGATTTTAGAACAGATACATTTCTTACGGTATGTGAGACGATGAACTTTACAGAGGCAGCAAGAGGATTACATATTACACAGCCGGCAGTTTCGCAACATATTCGTTTCCTTGAAAAGGAATATAATACCAGATTGTTTTCTTATTGTAATAAACAACTGTATCTGACGCCTGCAGGGGAGATACTCAGAAAACGTCTGATGACAATGAAAAATGATCAGCTGGCAATTATGAATGAGATAAGAAATGAATCCCATAAGATGGAATCTCTTTCTATAGGGGTTACAATGACGATCGGAGAATATGCAATTGTAGATAAAATAGCAGATTTTCTGATCGGTCATCCGGAGATGAATGTACACATACATTATGGAAATACAACACAGCTATTAACATTGCTGGATGAAGGAATTATTAATCTGGCACTTGTAGAGGGTAATTATCCGAAGGAAAATTATGAACATAAAAATTACAGTACTGAAGAATATATAGCAGTTTGTGCCAGAGATCACATATTTGAAGTAAAATCTCCGGAAACGATGCAGGAACTGGTGAAGGAGCGCCTGCTTGTACGTGAACCGGGATCCGGGACAAGGAATATTTTAGAAGAGTTACTTCTTGCAAGGGGAATGGGGATAAAAGATTTTCTTCACTATACAGAAGTGGAAAATATGCATACAATTATCGGGCTTTTAAAAAGAGATTGTGGAATTTCATTTATGTACAAAATTGCGGTAGCGGATGAACTTAAGAACGGAACATTGAAAGAAATCAGGCTTTCAGATTTTAAAATGCAGCATGATTTTGATTTTATCTGGGAAAAGGGCAGTATTTATACAGAAAAATATATTGGAATATGTGAGGAACTTCTGAAAAAGTACTGATATTGGCAGGGTAAGGCATTCTATTACATTATTATCTGTGCTGCACCGGAGAAAAGTGTTACGGAGACGATGAAGTCATCCTTACAGGAATAATTCATATACATAAATGCCAGAGCATTACCGTTTACAGAAATGCTGATTTCTGTTAATCTGAAAGCAGAAATCAGGAGGGATAAGAAGTATATGATGACAAGAGAGGAAGCATTAGCATACGGAATGTCATTTTATAATGTATATGAAGAAAAGCCATTTCGTGATCCGAACTGGCAGCTGGTGCGGATTAAAGGAAGTAAAAAAACATTTCTGTGGATATATGAACGGGAAGGCTATATCAATCTGAATGTCAAAGTGAATCCGGAGTGGAGAGACTTCTGGCGCTCGGCGTATGAGTCAGTGACGGCCGGATATCATCTGAATAAAGAACACTGGAATACGATCATTCTGGATGGGACCATTCCGGAAGAAGAGATCAAAAGAATGATCGCAGAAAGCTATGATCTGGTTACGGACAGTCCGACAAAGAGAATCTATGAAGCAGTGAAGCGTATTCCAAAAGGACATGTGGCAACTTATGGGAAGATTGCAGAGATGGCAGGAGAACCCAGGATGGCAAGAGCCGTGGGCAATGCATTGCATAAGAATCCGGATCCGGAACATATTCCATGCTTCCGTGTAGTTAATGCAAAAGGAGAACTGGCCGGAGCATTTGCATTTGGAGGCCAGAATGTGCAGGCAGAACTTCTTCGGGCGGATGGAGTCGAAGTGATAAACGGAAGGGTAGATCTGGAAAAATACGGAATATAATTGACAATGCCTTTCATTGCCGGAAAAGGCTGCAGACAGCCGGCGTATATTACAGCAGATATCTCGATATCGCCAAGCAAAGAACGTTATGAAGGCTTTGTGGAAGGTCTGGAAGAGAATGGAGTCTGTGACATTATGGAATATCACGGATATGGAGTAGAAATCTTTGATGCATGGACGGATTATTGTCTGATGAATCCAGAGACAACCCTGTCACTGGATAAAAAGAGTACCGCATATTCTGCAATGATCTGCTTCATCCAGACAAGTGCGTGGTATCTTGGAAATAAATATACATATTTCAGAGCAGTAGGAGAGATTGAGAAGCATCACGAAGAGAGATACCGTGCACTTCTCAAAAATATCGAAACCGCACAGGTATTTGAAAAGAGCGAAGTGAAGGTATGGGAATGCCGTAACTGTGGACATATCGTGGTTGGAACAAAGGCTCCGGAAGTATGTCCGGAATGTAATCATCCACAGAGCTACTTTGAAGTACATGAAGAAAATTATTAATGAGACGGATGTGAGTTCAAAGGTTTTACAATAATTTTTCGGGGAAAATACCAGAAAAAATTTATTTGACTTTTGGAAAAACAGGAAATATAATAGTCACAAACGAGTAGCGAGTAAGCGTAAATCCAGTTTACCTGCTGCTCGTTTTTTATTTGTTAAAACATAATATTTGTCATGAAAAAGTGTGTAGCCTGTCAGCGTAAGTCCAACTTATACGACAGAGCTGCATTTTTTTGTGCAGAAAAGGGAGGAATGAAAACAAAATGGCAGAAAGTAACAAGATGAAAGACATGCCGGTAAATAAGCTGATGATCCAGATGGGAATCCCCATGATTTTATCTATGGCATTACAGGCGGTTTATAACATTGTAGACAGTGCGTTTGTGGGAAATATGAAAACGGGCAGTGAAGCGGCACTAAATGCACTGACTTTAGTATTTCCGGTGCAGATGTTGATGGTTGCAGTGGGAATCGGAACCGGTGTAGGAACTAATGCACTTCTTGCAAGAACACTGGGACAGGGAAACAGTAAGAAAGCAGCAAAGGTAGCAGGAAACAGTCTGTTCCTTGGTGTGATTATTTATGTGGTATGTCTGTTATTTGGAATTTTTGGAGTGAAAGCTTATATTTCATCTCAGACCACAGATGCAGAAGTACTTGAAATGGGAGTCAGTTATCTGAGGATATGCTGTGTGATTTCTTTTGGAATCATTTTCTTTTCACTATTTGAAAAATTACTCCAGGCGACAGGACGATCTCTTTATTCCACAATCGGACAGGTAGTCGGAGCTGTTGTAAATATCATTCTTGATCCAATTATGATCTATGGTATCGGTCCGGTTCCGGAAATGGGAGTAAAAGGTGCAGCTTATGCGACAGTAATTGGTCAGATAGCATCTGCGGTTTTACTGCTTGTTTTCCAGATAAAGCTGAATAAAGAATTTGAGCATGATGTGAAATACATGAAGCCGGATGCAGGCATTATAAAAGAAATCTATGCGATTGGCCTTCCGGCCATCATTGCACAGGCATTGATGTCTATTATGGTATATGTAATGAATCTGATTCTGAAATTCAATCCATCTGCACAGACAGCTTATGGATTATTCTATAAGGTTCAACAGTTTGTGCTGTTCCTCGCATTTGGACTCAGAGATGCAATCACACCGATCATTGCATTTGCTTATGGAATGAGAAGCAAGAAGAGAATCCAGGATGGAATCAAATATGGTCTGATCTATACGATTGCATTGATGATTCTGGGTATTGCAATCACAGAGATTTTCCCAGGGGCATTTGCGACGCTGTTTAATGCCGGACAGTCGAGAGCATATTTTATCAGTGCAATGAGAGTCATTTCTTTAAGTTTCTTGTTTGCAGGAATTAATGTTGCTTATCAGGGAATCTATCAGGCAGTGAACAGTGGTATGGAATCACTGGTTATCTCACTTCTGAGACAGCTTGTAATTATCTTACCACTGGCTGGAATTTTTTCTATATTTGCCAGAAATGGTCAGATGGGAGTTGCATTAATCTGGTGGGCATTCCCAATCACGGAAGTGATTGCATGTCTGGTGGGATATGTATTCTTAAAGAGAATCAGAAAAAACAAGGTTTTGAAGTAAGGAGAAAACAGGAATGGTAAAACGAATCATTACGATCAGCAGAGAATTTGGAAGCGGCGGACGTTTCATCGGCGAGGAAGTGGCAAAGAAGCTGGGAATTGCTTATTACGATAAAAATATCATCAATCAGATAGCGGAAGAATCAGGACTGTCACCGGATTATATTCAGGAAAGTGCCGAATTATCGCCAAAGAAAGGACTGTTTGCCTATGCATTTGCCGGACGGGATATCACGGGAAAATCTTTGGAAGATATGGTATATGAAGCACAGAGAAAGGTGATTCTGGAACTTGCGGATAAGGAATCTTGCGTTATTATAGGAAGAAATGCAGATTTTATACTGAAAGACAGGGATGATGTGCTGAATGTGTTTATTCATGGAGATATGCCGGAAAAGATACAGCGTATCAGCAGGTTATATCATGTCAATGAGCAGGAGGCTGTAAAGCTGATAGCAGATACAGATAAAAGGCGCATGACAAATTATAACTTTTATACCGGGCAGAAGTGGGGAAAGGCCAGCAATTACACGTTGTGTCTGAACAGTTCACAGCTTGGATATGGCAGATGTGAAGCGGTTATTATGGAGTGCAGATAGATCTGTGGGGACAGAAAAGTATCCGGGGCTAATGAAGATAATTTAAAAATGATTTCCAAATTGAAAAGGAGAGGTCAAAATGGAAAAAGCCAGATATAAGACAAAACAGATGACTGAGTTACATACTTTTCTGCAATCCGTGCAGGGACAGCATGTTACTGTACAGGAAATCAGAGAATACTTCAAAGGCCGTGAAATTGCAGTCGGAACGACAACAATATACCGGCAGCTGGAAAAGATGGTAAAAGAAGGTTTGGTTGAGAAATATGTGGTAGAAGGTACAAACAGTGCCTGCTTTGAGTACATAGGAGAGAGTGAGACATCTGATTATGAGAGCTGCTATCATTGCAAGTGTGAAAAATGATATTCAATGTGATGAGATTGAATGCCTGAGCAGACACATGACAGAACATCATGATTTTCAATTAGATCCCAAACGTACTGTCTTCTATGGAATCTGTAATGAGTGTAGAAAAAACACTTAAACCAAAATAAGAACGTTAATGAGAAAGGAGAAGGATATGACTACGGAAAAAAGAAAACATCTTGCAGCATGGTTTAGCATCATCTTTATATTCGTGACATTGGCTTCTCTTTTCTATATTGTCAAAGAAGAAAATCATAAATGCACAGGAGAAGACTGTCCTGTCTGTGCGTGTGTTTAAGACTTTTTTTGTGTAACTTTGTGCTCGGTGATATTGTCCGTTATCTGTGCGGTTATAGGAATTTTGTTATCCATACTTGCCGGAACACCGGTTGGCTCGACTATCGTGGCTGCAGATATGGCAGCATTCTTTATCAGTTGTGTAGCAGGACGGATGATGGGGAGAAGATGATATGAGAAGAAAAAAATGGATTATTCTTGGCGTTTGTATGCTCTTTTGCATGATAAATATAGCTGGATGTGTAAAAAAAGAAAGCAAGAAGATTACTATAGGCTCTTCCGTGGATAAAATCGTAAAGGAAAAGACAGAAAAAAAAGAAACTCAGAATACAAAACGTAAAGAAACGAAAAAACAGCAGGAAGAGAACAGCCAGGAATCGAAGGAACAGGGAGGGCAACAGACACCAGGTAGTGATGTTGATTATGACCTTACAAATATGAATAAAGATATGGTCTATGCTACTTTTTATCAGCTGATGGTAGAACCAGATAAATATATTAGAAAGACACTTTGCATCGATGGCTTATATTATACTGGACAAAACGAAAAAACTGGAACATACTATCATTATAGCATTATAAAAGATGCACTGGCCTGCTGTTCACAGGGACTGGAGTTTGTCTGGGGAGATGGGGCACATGTATATCCGGATGAATATCCTAAAGATGAGACAGAGATAGAGGTAAAGGGAACATTTGAAACGTATAAGGAACCGGGAGACGATACATTATACTGTCACCTTGTGAATTCAGAGATGCAGGTAAAATAAAAAATGAAAAGATGATAAGAATGAAACAGGTTGCAACGAAGATAACGGAATATGTAAAGAAAAGCAAAAGAGCAAAATTATATGGAGTATTTGGTCTGATATATCTGATTGCAGTTATATTTGTCATGAATGATGCATGGCTGTATCAGACACCAATTGCAAAACTTACAAAAGTAGAGACAAGCATAGCAGGAGAGAATAAAAGCACCCGCGGAACACAGGAAATCAAATATAAGCAAAAAATCCGGGGTGTGATATTAAATGGAACGAATAAGGGGAAAATCGTTGATTTTTCTAACGAATATACCTATACAGGAATGTTAAAACAGAAATATCACAAAGGGGATAAAGTATTGCTGAACGGGTCTGAAAGTAATGTGGGATCCAGTATACAGAGCGTAAAAAGAGATACAGAACTTGTTGTTTTGCTTGGACTTTTAATATTTGCACTGATGACAATCGCAGGAAAGAAAGGCGTGCTCACGATTATAACGGTTGGAATCAATATTGTGATATTTTCAGTAGGATTTTTAAAAAGCGGTGATGATGCGGATGTTGTAGCAATCTGTAATAAAATGGTACTCTTCTTTGCAATTGCTACATTGATCGGATTAAATGGACTTCACAGGAAAACATGGGCGGCCTTATTGTCAACACTATGTATACTGGCAATGATCATGGGAATATTTGAGGTAGTGATCAGTCATACCGCAGAACTGGATTATTCTACGATGGAATATTTGGGAAGCATTGATAATCCGGATGAGATTTTTCATGCGGAGATCCTGTTATCCGGACTTGGAGCAATCATGGATGTTACAGTGGCAATTGCGGCAGCATTGAGTGAAATTGTTACGAAGCGGCCAGAAGTTACATTCCGGGAGTTATTCCGGTCCGGAAGAGAGATTGGATATGATATTATGGGAACGATGATCAATGTATTGTTGTTCGTGTTTGGCTGTGGCCTGATTCCGATGTGTGTGATCAGGATGAATAACAGTGTCCGGTTTATGACGATCATCAAATTACATATTCCGTGTGAATTATGCAGATTTTTCATAGAGAGTATTGGAATTGTACTGGCAATACCAGTATCTATCCTGATCACATCTGTGATGATGAAATTAACGATAAGAAAGGTGAAGAAGATATGTTGATGATACTGGGATTCATCCTGTTATTTTTGATCATGATTATTGGCGGGGACAGAGGTGTGATATCATTGATATCACTGGTTGGAAATATGCTGCTGCTTAGCCTGGCTATCTGGCTGATGGCAGCGGGAGCACCGGTACTTCTGGTTACGGTCGGAGTAGGAACCATCATTTCATGTGTCACATTATTTTATCAAAATGGTACCAATGAAAAGACGAAGAGCGCATTTACAGCCGTATTGATTACAATGGCGGTCTTGTTCTTCTTTATCTATATGGTGGTGTGGAGAAGTGAGGCAGGAGGACTGAATGAAATCCAGGCTGCGGAAGATGATGTATTATATTACAATATGAATCTGGATATTAATATGAGAAATGTTGCGACAGCTGTGATCATACTCAGCACGTTAGGTGCTGTGTTAGATATGGCACTTACGGTTACCACTTCCGTTTACGAGGTCAGTATTCACAAACCGGAGATGAAACTGACAGAACTTGTAGAAAGTGGAATGCAGATCGGAAGAGAAGTAATCGGGACAACGGTGAATACATTGTTATTTGCGTATCTTGGAGAATCACTATTATTATTTTCTTATCTGAAGATGCAGGATTATACACTGGAAACATTATTAAATTCGAAAATATTGTTCCAGAATTGTGTATCAATGATATTTGGTGCGATCGCCTGTGTAGTGGTGATGCCGGTTGCGGCGGTATTGGTGGGAAAACGTATTAATATCGTATAATTGCTTCTAGTTTTCCGTATTATAAGCAAAAGGCAGCAGATATTTTGCTTTGATTTTTCCTGGTTTCCTGTCATTAACACCGACATAGATGTTCCCACTTTCACATAGTATGGCGGATCCTACAGTATGATTTTGCTCTTTTTCGTCATAATTTGAATGTATAGTCTTTTGGGCTTTTTCGATTAATGCATGATCCTGCACGGTTAAAGGACATATCCAAGGTCAACATTTTATGATTATTTTGATGACATTTATGATCTGATGGATTATTGCTGGATTGCAATTATGAAAGACATGGATATGGAAAAATGTTTTTGGCGAAGGAGCAATTAAGCAAAGAGGAAGCATTACAGGCGGTTTGCTTTTTGCTTGGCAGTGTCGAAAGGGAGGCTCACAGAAAATGATTTTGTATTTCAGTGCAACAGGAAACGGGAAATATATTGCAGAACAGATTACGGAGAAAACAGATGAAAAATGTATGTCTATCGTAGACTGCATCTGTGAGGATAAGTATTGTTTCTCCAATGAAAAAATATTTGGAATGGTGGTACCGACTTATTTCTGGCGTCTTCCACGGATTGTTGCAGAATATCTGGGAAAGCTCAGAATTGAAAATTGTGGATATACATTTTTCCTTACCAGCTATGGAGCAACGACAGGTGAGGCTGGCAGTATGGCGAAGAAGATTATGGCTCATAATGGGCAGAACTTTGATGCCTACTATAGTGTGATTATGCCGGATACATGGACACCGGTATTTGACCTTACGAATAAGAATAGAGGTGATAAATGGCTGAGTGACGGCAAAAAGCAGCTTAAGCTTGTTATCGGCAATATAATGTCAAAAAGAAAAGGAAATTTTGTAGACAGAAAATTATATAGCCGGAAACCTGAACTATAATCCGGAAGTGCATTGCACCCATCATGAACACGAGCATTCCTGTGGAGAACATCATTGTGGTGAAGATAAGCATGGCTGTAACGGTAATGCAAGTAACTGCTAATGAGTGAGTCAAGCCTACTATTATCTGTGGAGTATTCTACGGATAATGGTAGGCTTTTTTCCTTTTTTTTGATAGGATTTGCTGAGTAATTCATTGTAGGTAGTTTGTAGACAGTTCCAGATACCACGGAGTTGTGTATCTGTAAAATTTACTAGTTGGAGTAACATTTTTTGAACATGATTATTTCTGATTCCATAGTTTTTTAGATATTAAATTTCTCAACAGAAAAATTATTATTTTATAGATGCAGTATTTGCGAGCGTAAATCTTACATTTTGGAGTATAACATTGAAAAGTGTTGCAAAAAAAAACAAAAAATTAGCACTCACCTCTAGACAGTGCTAACAAAGTGTGTTATAGTACAAATAGAACAAAGGAAGAAAGATAAAGAATCAAAGATATGATTCAGAATCGAAACTCCAGAAGTTCCAGCAAACAACATCCAGGAATTATCCGATGATGCTAACAATACATTTTAAACATTTGGAAGGAGAAATGACTTATGATGATGCCTAGTATTTTGGGAGAAAACTTATTTGATGATTTTATGAACGATTTCAGATTACCTGCATTTCCGGATGTAGACAAAGAACTGTATGGAAAACATGCAAAGAATTTAATGAAGACAGATGTAAAAGAAACCGAGAAAGGTTATGAAGTAGATATGGATCTTCCGGGATTTAAGAAAGATGAGATTCAGATGGAGCTGAATGATGGAGTGCTTACCATCAGCGCAGCCAAAGGACTGGACAAAGACGAGGAAGACAAGAAAGGTAACTACATCAGAAAAGAGCGTTATGCAGGCAGCATGAGCAGAAGCTTCTATGTAGGAAAACACGTAACCGTAGAGGATGTACATCCGAAATACGAGAACGGAATCCTCTCCTTCAGTGTTCCGAAAGAGGAAGCAAAACCAGTGGAAGAAAAGAAAAATTATATTTCCATTGAGGGATAATTAAATAAGGTAAGAATCGTTGCCACGGTGGGAGCAATCCTTCTGTGGCAAAAAAATACAACAAAATTAGCACTCGAGGGTTGACAGTGCTAATAAAACGATGTAATGTTATATTGCAAATAGAACAAGAGTGAAAAGGAGGTTGTCTATATGAATATAAATAAATTTACACAGAAATCACTGCAGGCTGTTCAGAACTGTGAACGTATTGCAATGGACTATGGCAACCAAGAGATTGCACAGGAGCATCTGCTCTATGCGTTGCTGACACAGGATGATAGCCTGATCGCGAAACTGATGGAAAAGATGGGGCTTGATAAGAACCTCATCATTAACAGAGTAGAAGAAGCCATTCAGAAACGTCCGAAAGTCCAGGGCGGACAGCAGTATGTCGGACAGGATCTGAACAATGCACTGGTACACGGTGAAGACGAAGCAAAAGCTATGGGAGATGAATATGTATCTGTAGAACATCTTTTCCTGGCAATGATGAAATATGCAAGTAAAGATATGAAGGCACTTTTACGTGAAGTGGGAATTTCGAGAGAAGGATTTTTACAGGCATTATCAACCGTCAGAGGTAATCAGAGAGTGACCAGCGATAACCCGGAAGATACCTATGATACATTGAACAAATATGGTACCGATCTGGTAGAAAGAGCAAGAGAACAGAAGATGGATCCGGTTATCGGACGTGATTCCGAGATCCGTAATGTGGTCAGAATCCTTTCCCGTAAGACGAAGAACAACCCGGTCCTGATTGGTGAACCTGGTGTAGGTAAGACAGCAGTTGTAGAAGGTCTTGCACAGCGTATTGTACGCGGCGATGTACCGGAAGGACTGAAAGAGAAGACAATCTTCTCCTTGGATATGGGTGCTCTGGTAGCAGGTGCCAAATATCGTGGTGAATTCGAGGAACGTCTGAAAGCAGTACTCGAAGAAGTCAAGAACAGTGACGGAAGGATCATTCTGTTCATCGATGAGTTACACACCATTGTCGGAGCAGGTAAGACAGATGGAGCCATGGATGCCGGCAATATGTTAAAACCTATGCTGGCAAGAGGTGAACTCCACTGTATCGGTGCAACGACACTGGATGAATACCGTCAGTATATTGAAAAGGATGCCGCACTTGAGAGACGTTTCCAGCCGGTTATGGTAGAAGAACCCACCGTTGAAGATACCATTTCTATCCTTCGTGGATTGAAAGAGCGTTATGAAGTATTCCATGGTGTGAAGATCACAGATGGTGCCCTGGTAGCAGCCGCAACATTATCTGACCGTTACATTTCCGACCGTTTTCTTCCGGATAAGGCTATCGACCTTGTAGATGAGGCGTGTGCATTGGTTAAGACAGAACTGGATTCTATGCCGGCAGAGATGGATGAGCTGAACCGTAAGATCATGCAGATGGAGATTGAAGAGACGGCTCTTAAGAAAGAAGATGACCGGTTAAGTAAAGAACGTCTGGAACACTTACAGCAGGAACTGGCAGAGCTTAGAGATGAATTTTCCGGTAAGAAAGCACAGTGGGACAATGAAAAAGTCGGTGTCGAACGTGTACAGAAACTACGTGAAGAGATTGAGCAGGTCAATAAAGACATCGAAAGAGCACAGCATTCCTATGATCTGGAGAAGGCAGCAGAACTTCAGTATGGCAAACTGCCACAGCTTCAGAAACAGTTAGAAGAGGAAGAAGCAAAGGTAAAAGACGAAGATCTGTCTCTCGTACACGAAAGTGTCAATGACGAAGAGATCGGAAGAATCGTATCCCGCTGGACAGGAATTCCGGTTGCCAAGTTAAATGAAAGCGAACGAAGCAAGACTTTACATTTAGGTGATGAACTGCATAAGAGAGTCATCGGACAGGATGAAGCGGTAGAACTGGTAACAGAAGCCATCATCCGTTCCAAAGCAGGAATCAAAGACCCGACCAAACCAATCGGTTCGTTCCTGTTCCTTGGACCTACCGGTGTAGGTAAGACAGAGCTTGCCAAAGCACTGGCAGAGAATCTGTTCGACGATGAGAACAACATGGTACGTATCGATATGAGTGAGTACATGGAGAAATATTCTGTGTCACGTCTGATCGGAGCGCCTCCGGGATATGTCGGATACGATGAAGGCGGTCAGCTTACCGAGGCAGTCAGAAGAAGACCTTATTCGGTTGTACTGTTTGATGAGGTAGAAAAGGCACATCCGGATGTATTCAATATCTTGTTACAGGTATTA
>ERZ773138.400-NODE-400-length-53472-cov-5.870809_pt1 | contig 53472 bp, 48 predicted proteins | sample MGYA00511114_ERZ773138 | MGnify/ENA primary metagenome ERZ773138 (study PRJEB29015, sample SAMEA2737805) | human gut metagenome | biome: human gut; feature: human-associated habitat; material: faeces | place: China | collected 2012 ...
CCTGGATCAGATGAAGGGTGTTTTCAATCGCATTTGTCATACAGTCGGAGGTTCCTTCCAGACGGATCAGCGCCTCCTGGATCTGGCCGGAGGATTCTTTAGTCTCAGCACTTAAGGTACGGATCTGATCTGCAACAACGGCAAAGCCCTTGCCGGCTTCTCCGGCTCTGGCGGCCTCAATGGAAGCGTTTAATGCCAGCAGGTTTGTCTGGTTGTTGATCTTTTCGATAGTTCCGGTTTCCTCCTTCACCATTTCGAACTCTGTCTTAAATGCCTGCAGTGTCTGCTCCGTTTCGGAGGAAAGTTCGGACATGGTCTGTGTGGTCTGCAGCAGACTCTTTAAGTCAACGGAGCTGTTTTTGGCGTGAGTGCCGGACTCATCGATCAGTGTTACCACTTCTCCGATCATGACAGCAATCTGCTGTACCTGTGAGCTGATATCAGAGGTCATATCCACAGAGGAGCTTGTCGTATCCTGCAGATTTGTTTTGTTGTCGTTGAGAGTATCCATCCGGGAAGCAACAATATCAGCTCCGTGTTTGTTCTCGCCAGCAAGCTCCCGGACTACGATCACGCCGTCCATAATGGAATTGCTGGCTGTTTTTACCTTCTCTACGGTAGTGATCACGCGGTGAAGATCATTTTTAATGCTGTCAGTCATAGCGCCGTCCGATTCATTCAGATGGCGGATGGACATGCCGTAGCAGATATAACAAAGGATAATGCAGGAAAGCTCCAGCTGATAGTCCTTCATATTGGTGGAGGAATTCATACCCAGCACCATGTAGCGGTATATGGAGCTTCCGATAATGATAATGGCATTGACAATACCGCAGTACCGCATAAACAGCTGATCCTTATAGATCACCAGAAGACTTGTCACCGGCAGTATATAAGTAAATGCGATCGGTGATGATGTGGTACTGATCACATAGGTATAGAAGATACCGTAGCCAATGACCAGATCAAATTTGTAACGGGTGGTATCCCAACCCCTGACCCGGAGCAGGATCTCTCCGGCAATAAACGGGATCCAGCATAATGCCAGAAATGTCAGATAATAACCGGCACTGTACAGCCCCTGGGAAAAGTCAGAACCATAATTGGCAGATAAGAGAATGGCAAAGATCAACCAGATCTTACGTGCCTTCCGATTTGCTTTTTCTTTAAATAGTTTTTCATCGTAATTCATAGAATTTCCTCATTTCTTGTGTGTCACAGCTTTTTAAAATAATCTGTCATTGCATGAAATACTTGTGTGCTTTCCGGCAGCTCCGGTTCAAATGCACTGAAAGCGTGAGTCAGTCGTGGATCATCAGGAAAGTCCATAATTTGGGACTCCATCTGAGCACGGTCCAGTGCCATCTTAAACTGCATGGTATAACGGCGCAGATGGTCTTTGCCGCTGGTGACCAGAAAGCATGGTGGCAGGGATTTCATAATGTCCGGGTGCTCCGGGTTGACATATGGTGCAAACGCAGAGCGGCGGTATTTCGGTCCGTAAAGGTATTTTGGCATAAAAAGTCCGATCTGATCGAATTTGTTCGTATAAAACATACCGCTGATCAGACCAAGTGCCTTCAGAGGTAATGCTGAAGGTGTCACACCGGCGGCTTTTGCAACCTTTGGATTGCGCTGTGCGGCCGTGGCATATACCAGAAGGCATGCACCGCCGCTGTCACCTACGGCATAAACATCAGCGGAATTGCCGCGATATCTGTCCAGTTTCTTCTGAATAAAATCCATCGCCTGAAAAATATCACTGATCTGGTCATAGATCGTGCAGTCCGGGATCAGCCGGTACTCCACATTAAAGACCAGATAACCCAGAGTGCAGAGTCTGGCACAGAAATACTGGTTAAACTCCTTGCTGCCGAGAAGCAGGCCACCTCCGTGGATATTGATGATCACAGGCCATCCCTCTGCCGGAGCAGTGCCTGACGGCTCCATTATATCCAGACGATGTGCTTTGATACCATCCGTGGCATAGGGAATCCCCTTTGTCATGGTGATATCCTCCGGAAAGGTAAAACGTTTGTTGCGGTTCTTGTACTTCCGGTAGAAGTCCTCCCGTTGTTTGTAAAATATATTCTCAATTATTTTGCTCATGCTTTACACGCTCTCATTCGTAATTATTCACTTTCTATGATACAGAATTTTTTGTTGATATTCAATCAGAAATTATAAAAAAATATCTAAGAGTGTTAATAAATCGTGCACAAAAAATTATTTATTTCGAATTCCATTTTGTAAAAATTGTACATAAAATTTGTAAAATCGTATTGCATATTTTGGAGAAGGATGATAATATATTTTTTGTAGCAAAAGAAACAACTCTGTGGGGGAGTTGTTTCAGTAATGTATTGGGCGTGATTAGGATGTGGAAAGACATTTTTTGTGGGGACAAAGGATGTCTTTTTTCTGAGTCAAAAACGGGGAACGATCGTGAAAAACAGTTTATATTTTGTGGGGATTTATCATTGTTTTTTATCGTTTCTTCAGTCCTGTTTTTTGGACAATTACATTTAGAAATTACATTCTGATCAGCCGGGAAGGAGACTTTTATGGCTTTACGAAAAAAAGCAATGGCCATTGTCCTGAGTATGGCAATGGTGGCAACCTCGCTGTCGCTCCCAAATATGACAGCGAAAACAGCAAAAGCTGCCGGAAGCAGCTTTCAGAACCTGAACCAGTCGCAGATCACGGAGGCGATGGGGGTCGGGTACAATCTCGGAAACTCACTGGAGGCCGCAAGTGCAGGCACTCCGAACGAAACAGCCTATGGCAATCCAAAGCTCACAGAGGATCTGGTTCTTGCAGCGAAGGATGCCGGCTTCAAATCAATCCGTATTCCGGTATCTTATCTGAGCATGATCGATGACAATAACGGATACAAGATTGATTCTACATGGCTTGACCGTGTGCAGCAGGTGGTGGATTATTGTGTGGACAATGATATGTATGCCATTGTGAATATGCACGGTGACGGCTACACCACAGTAAACGGCGGATGGCTGTTGTGCGGAAGTGGTGACCAGACAAAGATTAAAGCAAAATACAAAGCATGCTGGGAGCAGATTGCCGATCGTTTCAAAGGTTATGACGAGCATCTGATCTTTGAGTCTATGAACGAGGAGTTTGATGGAACTTACGGAACCCCCGGCAGAAGTGCCTATGCAAATATAAATGCGTACAATCAGATTTTTGTGGATACTGTGCGCAGATCCGGCGGCAACAACGATCAGAGATGGCTGTTGATCCCTGGATGGAATACCAATATTGATTATACGGCAGGGGATTACGGCTTTGAAATGCCGACAGATACTTATCTTTCTTCTAATATCGCATCCGGACAGAAAAGAATTATGATCTCTGTTCATTATTATGATCCATGGGATTTCTGTGGTACTGAGTCCGGAGCTGTAACCCAGTGGGGAGACAGTGTCACAGATGCATCCAAAAAACCAAGCTGGGGCGATGAGTCTTATATGGCATCCCAGTTCAAAAAAATGTACACCAAATTTGTTTCCCAGGGATATCCTGTGGTCATTGGAGAGTTTGGTGCCATCAATAAGGAAAATTACGACAGCCGGAATAAGATCTGCCGTGCTGAATATTATCAGAAGGTTTGCTACTATGCAAAGCAGTATGGTATGATTCCGGTTGCATGGGACAACGGTTATAACGGAGAATATGGATTTGCAATTATCGACCGTTATTCCAATAAGGTTGTTCATCAGGAGTTGATGGATGCCATGATGGAGATCTATGGCGGAGATCAGTCTGCAACTGCTACAGGAATTACACTGAATAAATCATCTCTGACCGTTCATATCGGAGATGAGAAGCAGCAGCTCACTGCGACGCTGACACCGGCCGACAGCAAGGATAAGGTTGTGTGGAGCTCCAGCGATGAGAGCGTTGCTTCTGTGAACTCCAAGGGACAGGTAACCGCAGTTGGAGCAGGAACCTGCACCATTACAGCGTCTGTGCCTCTGGGATACAAGGCAACCTGTCAGGTGACAGTGCCAAAGGCAGAATATGTACGAGCTAAAATGTATCTGTTGGAAACCGCAAGCTGGCAGTCTGTGATCAGTGATGAGTATGTTGATATTTATTCCGGCGGCGGAGACTTCTCGTTGTCTCTGGAGGCAACCAAGAGCCAGCTGCAGAACATTGGCTCTCTTTACATTAAAGATATCAATGTGGCAGATGATGAGGCCTCTGTATTTAATAAGGCAACGGTAAAGGTAAAATCCTTCGAGATCAATGGACAGAAATATACCATGAAAAATGATACCTTTACCTATGATGTATCACAGAAGGCATCCGATGATGGTCTGATTTGTCCAATCTTTAATTTCTCATTTATTAATGTTTGGGCAAATACCCACATCAATAATGTGACGGTAGAAAATTCAAATTATAAGGCATACTTTAATAATGTAAACTATCAGACAATGAATACCGTTAAGATAAACTTCGAGGTATCCGGAATTGACGGAAATGTAACAGAGCCAACCGCAGCACCAACAGTAGAGCCGACAGTAAAACCAACTGTTGCACCGACGGCAGAGCCGACAAAGGCACCAACGGCAAAACCGACAGAAGTACCAACAGTAAAACCGACCGTTGCACCGACAGCAAAACCGACAGAAGTACCAACGGTAGAGCCGACTGTTGCACCGACTGTAAAACCAACAGAGCCTCCGGTGATCACAGGAGAAAAGGTGATCGTATCGAATCTGGCATCCACTTATGCAACTAATGATGCATCATGGCTGATGGATGCAGCAGATGATGATATTGTAACAGTTGTTTATACCTGTACGGATCCTTCTCACGGAAACTGGGGCATTCTCGGCTGGGGAGCGTCGGTAGATGATCAGTGGCAGAACGGTGATAATTATTCAGCCGCAGGCAATGCTGCAGAGGAGATCACCAGAGTATATACAGTTAAAGAGCTGAAAGCATCTTTGAATATTAAGGATAATTCCAATGTATCATATCTCTGCCTGTCTGTATGGAATGGTGGAAAGATTGTGAAGCTTTCCATTGCAGGTAATGGCAGTGAGACACCGGAGCCAACGGTAGAGCCTACTGCAGCACCTACAATTGCACCAACGGTAGAGCCGACCGTTGCACCAACACAGGCACCAACAGCCGCACCTACTACAGAACCGACAGTGGCGCCAACCGTTGCACCTACTACAGCGCCTACCACAGCACCGTCTGACGACAGCAAGGTAACAGGAACCGTGAAACTCACCAGTGACTGGGGCAGCGGCGGAATCGCACAGATCACCCTTACAAATAATTCCGGCGTAAGCTTCACAAACGGCTGGACCGTTGAGTTCACGCTGAACCGTGAGATCACATCTATGTGGAGCGGCGAGTGCACAAGCCTTGGCGGCAATCGTTACCGCATAAGTAATCCGGGCTGGGACGGTAACTGGGCTGCCGGAAAGACCATTACCCTGAATTGTGGTGTTGGCGGCGGAAGTGGAGCACCGGTTATCAGTGATATTGTATTAAAATAGCCTTTCTGCGATAAACAAAAAACCAACAATTTTGCCATAGTATAGTAATAAATAGACGGCATTCGCAATTTATCGGTTGCGGATGCCGTTTTGTTGTAATAAAATATAAGTGGAATGCTTATATCGTTGTGACATATGTGAAGGCAACATTAGGAGAAAAACTTGTCTGTAATCGTTATTTTGATGGGCTGATGGTTACAGCTCCCTGGGCCGTGATTTTTGACGGAGTAACGTCATGGACGGTAAATCATCAGGATATTGTCCCGGCAATTCTTGTTTTGGGGATTTATGTAGATTTTGAAAATCCGGCCATCCGTAAGCTGACACTCCATAATGAGCGGATGATCGAAGGTTTTGCGACTCTGGTGGAAAAAAGGAGGAAATAATGTATCAGATAACATTATATGATGATTGCAGTAATCCGATCGCAGATGGTACGGTGTCCTATTATGTGGACAGTCTTGAGGAGTTTGAAGAGAAGTGGGTGCCTTATGCCGAGAAGAATATGAAAGAACGGTTAAAACGTTATTATCGATCCAAAGCGGGAGAGATTGTGACGGATTATTACAGTGATTCAGAGAAATTAAATATCGTGCAGCAGGATGAACATGCTGAGATCCTGGAGGAAAAGAGCTTTGAGGAAAAGGAGCTTGATATCACATTGTCCAATGTGTATTGGTGTACGACGGATTTTCATATAGCAGATCTGAAGTATGTGATCCGTAAAATAAAATATAATGGAAAATATCTGCTGGTGACAAAATATGATATTAAAGGAATTTACCGCAAAAAAGAATTCCCGGATGGAACGGGATATTATTGTGACACGGCTGAATTTTGCGGAAATGCTATCTGTGAAGTAAACCTTACCCCGAATTTTGACTGTGAAACCATGCGTAATAAATATACTACAGCAGATGCTTTTCTGGAAGATACCATTAAATGCTTTGTCTGGATACCGATTGCAGAGAGTGAAAAAGAAGAGGAGCTGCAGATTCAGCGGTTGCCTATGCAGAAATTAGAGTGGCTGCTTCGGGACATTCCGGGGGAAGCCGGATGATCACAGATGTACCGGATACATTATATCAATGAAGAAATAGAACCAAAAGAAAGGAAGATATATTTGGAGAAAAATATACGTTTGCGGGGACAGATAGAATTAGAGGAAGATCTACATAAAACGTTGACCCTGATTTCTTCCAAGTGGAAAATGCAAAATAACAGGAAGGATCAGCAGACCGGCTTTATTTATAGGACCCAGTCGTTGGAAGAATGTCTGCGGCAAATTGAAAAAACAGGTGTTGATATGAATTATGCACTTCACCGCTGGTACAATTTTAAAACATCGGTACAGTGTGAATATATTTTTTGTGAGTATGGTGCAATTCATGAAACAAATGTATATAACCATGATGTGGACATTTATATTAACCATGTTCCCTTTGATGTGAAACTGACTGTGTATCCGGCAAAGTTATATTCCAGGCCGTACGATCTGTCCACCAGAGAGGGGAAGGATGCAATGATTCGCTGGTATTACGCCAGTCAATCCCAGCAGAGCAGGAAGCAGCTGTTAAATCGTCTGTATGTAGTATGTGATGGGGCTGACGGGGACGAGAAGCTTGCGATGAAGAGCAATTTTTCCCTGATGAGGGAGCAGATCTCGGCGTTTATGGAGCAGGTGAAAGAAGATGGATTGCACGAAATTACGATTACGGATCAGGGCAAAACATACCGGCTGAAAAGTGATATCATATATTTACATTAAAAGAAAAAGGTGAAGCGGATTACTTCACCTTTTTAAATACAAAAATATATTCATGTTTAAAGATATAAAAGTCATTTGTGATGGCACGGTATCGCCAGATGCCCTGTTGATTTGCTTTTCCCTTCGTTTCTCCAAAGTTTTTCACCAGAATTGCTTTTAATAAAAAGCCTCGTTCCATAAATTGATTCATACAGTAAAATCCCAAAGGGATCACCTGGCTGTTGGCATATTTATCACCGATCACACAGGCACAGTAACGGTTCTTTTCCAGATGTTTTGTGGAATTGTCAATCACTTGTCCGAAGGATTCCAGAAATGCATCCAGCGTGGAAGTGTTTGACAGATCCTTTTTATTGTCAGAAAATTTAATGATATCCCAGTACGGCGGATGCATCATAACAAATTGCAGCTTGTCAATGCCGACGGATGACATCACCTCTTCGATGTTCACTGTGCGGCTGTCTCCGGTTACGGTCCTGACAATGCAGTTCTTACGCTGCTCCGTCCGGATCCGTTCTTCGGCCTCCTGGACCACGTCCGGCTGCAGATCAATACCGATAGAATTTCGTCCCAGACGCTGTGCCTCGATCAGGGAAGTACCACTCCCCATAAAAGGGTCGAGGATCCAGTCACCCTTTTTGGTATACCGGGTAAAAAGCTGATGGGGAATCTGTGGCACGAAATTCCCATGATAATCTCCGGAATGTGCACCGGAATTGTCCCGCTTCTCGATCAGCCATAAGGAATCCGTATTGATATCGCTGTATTCTTTCCATTTTTTTGGATCTAAATCATTATATTTTGCCATTTTACTTGCCCTTTTGATGATTCCCTGATGGAAAACGTTATTTTCTGTAATTGTATTATTTGATCAGACAGTGCAGATATTCCTTCGTGGAATTTGCCTTGATGTTGCGGTTTTCGTCTTTGTCTGCCTTGAATCTCCGGTAGTCCGTTGTAAAGGTCTGATATTTACCGTAACGGGACATAATTTCGCAGATCGTTTCCAGAGACATCAATCCTTCATTGTTGTAACTTAAGAAAATATATTTAAAATCCGCATGCCGGATCAGGTCATCAAAGGTTTCTGCTACGGTGCGTTTGGAACAGTATTTGCTCTTCTGTTCGGTGGAGCTGCGCAACCCTGTTACGCCACGAAGCTCCGGATGATCATATCGGGCAATTGTCTCCAGAACATGATAATTGGAACAATATTGTCTCGCATTGTAAGGCGGGTCCAGATATAATACATCTCCACGAATGGTCTGGATCAATGTGTTGATATCCTCATTATAAACAGTCCCCACCGGTCCATCAATGACCGGAAGAAGCTCCAGCTGAAATTTCTTCTGGGCAGATTTTTTGATATGCTTCAGAAAAGCACCATAAACCGATGCGGTATTTGCATATTTATCAATGGAATTTACCAGGCTTGCCAGATAATAAAAATAAGTATGGTCATCCATGTCACCGGCTGTATGAAGCCGCTCCAGCTCTGTCCGGATCGCATCGCATTTCATGCCGTTTTCATTTGTAAAATAATTTCGTCCCGAACCGGAACCCTCACAATAATTCCGGTAAATAAAGCCCTCCATAGGAGGAAGAGAGTTTAATGTATCCAGCCACTTGGTATCTAACTCCGGTACATTCTCGATATAGTGTTTATTTAATACATAGCTGTAATATTGAATGTCATTTGCAATCACAGTACAGCCCTTTGACTTGTAGGTCTGGCCTACGACACCTGTGCCTGCGAACAGATCTGCAAAGACATAATCACCGTTTTTGTAGCCGGTCACCTCTTCAATGGTCGTTTCCAGAAAGTCCATTAGAGAGTATTTCGAGCCAATATAATTCATTTTAATCCTCATTTCTAAGTCGTATGTTATACATCTATACAATGAAAAAGAGTACCATATTTCGAGGGAAAAAGCAATCAAAGGGGGAGGGGAGGATAGATTTGGTACAGGAAGAAAAAAGGAAAAATATAATGACAGGAAAAGGGATTGCAGAAAAGATATTTTGTGGAAAAATGCAGAAGGATATGGTAAAATGATTTCATCTTATATAAAATGAAGTTTCTGGTAAATCGGAAGAATTTACAGGGGGGAGAAAAATGCCTAGGAAGAAAACAAAAGTAGAACTGTTTGAAGAATTAGCGGGAATTGATGAAAATGGCTGCAGCAGATGGGTGAGTGTAAAAGAATTTGTCGGAAGATACGCAGAACTCCAACTCTTTAACGGGGCGGGGTGGTCCCGTGACGATGGACCCTTTGGTAAAAAGTATCAGGTAGAACGTGACAGAAGCAGAACTCCAGGCAACAGGGTTGATGCACTCAGAACAGTTGGCTTTGCGATAGACAGTGCGCGTACAGCATATATTGATCCGGAAATAAAATGTATCATTAAGTCAAAGAGATGTGTTGTTCTTGGAACTTCTAATCCGGAAGTTGATCACAAAAATGGAATGAAAAACGAAAAACGGGTTATGCAGAACATTGATCAGAGATTGTCTGATTTTCAACCGTTAAGTAAAGCAGCAAACGATGCAAAACGACAATTTTGCAAAGAATGCAGGGCATCAGGAAAGCGGTTTGATGCCACAAAGTTAGGGTATCCTATGTCGTTTTATCAAGGAGGACCATATCATCATAATGAGGAGGATGCCTGTGTGGGATGCTACTGGTATGATCCTTTGGAGTTTAAACGTCATTTGCAGGAGAAAAAATAAAATCCGGTATCCAAAAGGATAATTTTGAAATCGGATATCATCTAATATCAAAAATGACTTCAAATCATAAAAAGCACATAAATACTATTTCAAAAATATTGAACGTGTGCTATAATTGATTTGCTTATATAATATCTGGATAAAAATTATTGATACGAAGGGAGAACAATAATATGTTATTGGTAGGTGTGAAAGAAGAAGCTGGCTGGTTAATGTCCAGGTGGAACCTAACATATCCGGTGGAATGGGACAAGCTTTGCAAGGCGGTTCATTTTGTATATGACTATTATGCTGATGTAGAGATATTAATGGATGGTCAACAGGTACAGATTGGCAATAAAATGGAGCTTCTCCGATTAAAAGAAGTCAGGAATCTCACGGTCAGGGGAATGTCTAAAATCATAGGAGTCCCAATTATGATTACATTTTATAATCAATTACAGGCGGTTGATGTGAACGTTGCGGGGATGACGGAGGAGTTCCAGACGGCAGATTATCAGAAGTTTAATATGTCGATGGGGCAGTATATGGATAGTATTGAGATTGCGATGCATAGGTAAGATTATAGAAGGAACATAAGATATAATTGATAAGAAGAGGAAGAAAAATGGAAATTAATGATGCGCTTCAAGAAATGCACAAAAAAATAAAGAAAGCCGGAAAGGCACCAGTATTGTTTGTCGGTTCTGGAATATCAAGAAGATATTATAATACACCGGACTGGAGAACATTGCTGAAAAAGGTAGCTGAAAAAGTTGGAGTTTTAAATGAGCAAATAGAAAAATGGGGAAGTAATGAAGAAATAGCAACGGAACTGGAATATCATTGCTTTGCAAAAAATAAGCCGGATTACGCTGATGGAGAAAATAGAAGATATCCATTAAGAAAAATCATTGCACAAATCATAGGAGAGCAGGAACCGATTCAAGATTTTGAAAAAAAGAAAGAATTGAATGAATTAGGAAAAATTATTCCTACGGCAATCATTACCACAAATTATGATAAATTATTAGAGAAAACATTTGGAAATTTATGTGATGTCTGTGTAGGGCAGGATATTATTTTTTCGGATAGGAATAGTCAACGTAAAACTATATATAAAATTCATGGAAGTATTTCAAATCCGGAATCTATTGTAATAACGCAGGAAGATTATGATAGATTTATGGAAACCAGTAAATATTTATATGCAAAATTAATGACTTTATTTTGGGAAAATCCAATCGTCTTTATGGGATACAGTATAAGTGATGAAAATGTAAAAAATGTTTTGGATACTATGTTGGAAGTCATGACTGATGAACAAAAACATGATTTTGAGCAACGAATATGGGTATTGGATTATGTTGCTGAGGATGCGCAAGAAACATTTGGCGAGATGGAGCTTTGTACAGGAAGAAATACAGCAAAGATAAATAAATTTTGTTTAAATAAATCATATGGTGAATTTTATCAGGCATTAAGTCGTGTCTCTAGAGAGATACAGGAAAATGATTTGATGTTTACAATATCTAACAATGCAATTAATCTATTGATAGAGCCGTTATATCAATATCAGGACAAGTTTAAAGTAGTCGTGAGGGAATTATTGCAAAATGCAATAGATGCTTGCAAAAAGGGTGGTAAATCTATAAACATTAGGATAAACGTGATTGTTGAGGAAGATGAAAATATAGTTAAATTAGAGGTTTGTGACTGTGGAATAGGTATGGATCTTGATGATATTAAAAACTATTTTCTGACAATCGGAAATTCGAGCAAGAAGGAGAGTGATTTGACCGGTAAATTCGGAATAGGCATTTTGTCCGTTTTTCTGATTGGAAGGGAGGCAAGAGTATATACAAAAAAAGAATCTGCTATGCCTGTTGGAATTCGTATTTTTGAGAATGATAATGAGAAAAAAGTAGAAAGAATTGATGAATACAAAAAAGAATACCAAAGTGAAAGTGGAACAATTATTGAAGTAATTATTGAAGACGAACACATTGTAGCCAATTTAAAAAATGAAACACAAATGGATAAAATACTGGTTTCTTTAGGACTGGATAATTATTGTGTGTGGGACGATTCTAATATTTCGATTTATTTTGATAAAACCAACGAGAAAAAAACTCTTGACAAATTTGATGTTAATAAAATGAATAAAGAAAAAGAGGATTTGTATATAGATCAAATATATTCTGAGGATAATAGGCAAAACCATAAAAACGGAATAGCGTTGATTAATGATATGATAACAAAGGTTACATTTGGAAGGGACTATAAGATTAAAAATGCAGACATTCCTTTTTTTGCGGTAAAAACAAAAGAAAAATGGCAGGATGATATTTGCCCTAATCTTTCCAGGAGTGAGGTTGAGATTTGCGGTGGTTTAAAAATGGATATCGTTTCAGCTATATATAAACAGGAGGTTGAAAAACTTATAAGTGAAATAAAGAAACAAACGAATACAGGAAAGAGTTCAGCATTGATTTTAAGGGATGAAGTGATTAGCAATTGCAGACTATTAAAGAATCAAAAGATTATTTATGAAGGAAATGCAATAGTAATTCCAAAAACTTATTTGGAATATTTTCGAGTGTATGGTTCAAAAAAAATTTTTGAGAAAATGGTAGGAATAGAAAAAAGTGACTATTGCGGTTGCACAATTACTAAATCGGAATTAGGCAATATGATTTCAGGGGGACAAGCGATAGGGGTTGGTGTAAAGTTTTTAAATAGATATATATATTATGCAACAGGATCTTATAATGGATTTAGAATGCAGGTCATAAGGGATTTGTTTAATGTATTGAAAATATCGGATGTACCTTATGACGATGCAACACAGATGTGGGCAAATATTCAACAGAATAAAGCAATTTATAAGAAAAAATATGAAGCCGCGGCAAAAAATGGCATTCTTTGGCTGGATAACAGCTTTAATCGTAATCCGTTACAATTAGGGACTGAGATATTCGATGACGTAATTATTGCTAAGGATAGCAAAGAAGGTGTTGATGGGTGCTTTTTACAAATATTAGAACAAATATTAAAACAAATGTTACCAACAGAGAACAAAATTAATATACAAATTGATAATACAATGATAAAGTTAGGGTAATTAACTGAATTATTTTTGTACGGAAGGCAAATTTAACCAGCAGTTTACAACACAAGATCCATAATTTGTGCTATAATCATTTCTATATTGACACGACAGTATCTGGTACAACAAAATTCTGACAAGCAAATAGTGATTTGAAAGAAGGAGGCACAGTATGGAACGACCGCATTTTGATATTGTGGCAAGCGGAAAGCGAATGAGACAGATTCGCAAGCAGAGGAATCTCTCTGTTAAGCAGGTCATGGAATATATGGGATTTGAATCGACACAGGCCGTATATAAATGGGAAGCAGGAAAGTGTTATCCCCAGGCCGACAATCTGGTAGCCTTAGCAATCTTATATCACGTAAGCCCGATGGAGCTTTTAGTGGAGGAGGACCTTGTGTCCTCCTCTGTTTGCATTCAAGGGAAAATTGCGGCATAGAGAAAATGCAGCTGGAATGTAAATATGGAGTTTGAAAAAAGTGAACTACTGGTTGCTCGACATCTTTCTTCCGGCAGGGTATGATAGGTTCATCAACAAAATACAGACGCATACAGCAGATTATTTGATTAAATTATAATGGATGACAATATATAAAAAAGTTTTATATTTTCTGCGTCTGGTGAAATGACACGGGGGTGACAAATGTTACACCCGTGTTTGCAAATGAAGGAGGGAGACTATGAAAAGAGCATTTTGGTTTGATGAATCCTATACGGACCAGCAAATGGTAGACGCAATGCGCACCAAAAAGATTCACGCAGTTCATTTTATGAAAAGATATAAAAACCGCTCTGTGACGGAAAACGGTGCCATGGGATACCGCACGACCGGTAAAGCATTGCTTGATCTGAATTTCAAGGTTTCCTATTTGAGAGATAGTGATGAGGAATACATAGTCGAAGAATTTATAAAAGCATATCATGAATCGCCAAAGTATGCGGTTAAATGGCTTTTTTACCTGAGAGATATTCTGGAAGGATTGGGGGAGAGAAGAACCTTCCGGATCTGCCTGAAATATTTGGCGAAATCTCATTTTGATATTGCAAAGGCTGTGCTCCCTTATATTCCACAGTATGGCAGATATGATGATGCGCTGGTGTTGCTGGAGACGGAGCTGGCAGGAAACGTGGCATCTATGTATCGCAGACAGCTTGCCCAGGATCTGAAAGATATGGAGCAGCATAGACCGGTTTCGCTTCTGGCAAAATGGCTGCCTAGCATCAATACATCATCTGCGCAGACCAGAAAATACGCAGGAATACTTTGTCGATATTTTCAAATGTCTCCTAAGGTATATCGTCAGACATTATCCAAGCTCCGGGCATACAGTAATGTGGTAGAATCAAAAATGTCTGCATCGAACTGGTCAGAAATTGATTACGAAACCGTTCCGGCGAAGGCGAATATGATATATGATAAAGCGTTTGAAAAACATGATATTTACAGAAGATATTTGTATCTGATCAAAGTGTTTATGGGGGATGGCAAGCTTAATACCAATGGTCTTATGCCGTATGAAATTGTACATCGTATCACGAAAAACGGTTTTTACGGTGGATTGCGGGAGGACAATCTGGCAGAAATGTTGTGGAAAAAAATAATTGAGGATGGCTTCCAAAATGAGTGGGGGTTCGAGGATGCCATTGTTGTGGCGGATGGCTCCGGAAGTATGTATGCTAAGGCATCCGCAGCAGAGAGGACGCCAGATTATACTTCATGGACTCGTGCAGACCCACCTTGATGTTGTCGATGACGCTCAGCTCCTTGAACAGACGGATGTTCTGGAAGGTACGCGCCACGCCCATGCGGTTGACCTGATAGGTCTTTTTGCCGGCAGTGGGCATCCCATCGATCAGGATGGAGCCGCGGGTGGGCTGGTAGACGTTGGTGAGCAGGTTGAACACGGTGGTCTTGCCTGCGCCGTTGGGGCCGATCAGACCGGCGATCTCGTTGCGGCCGATCATCAGGTTAAAGTTGTCCACAGCGGTCAGACCGCCGAAGTCGATACCCAGCTCACGCACGTCCAGAATGGGCTTTTTGTCCTTGTCGCGGTCGGTCAGAAAACCGCCGGAGGGCACACTGTGCAGTCTGGTCTTGAACTCACTCATGGTCAGCGGCCTCCTTTTTGGTATGTTTGCGGAACAGTTCGCCATTCATGGCCTTTTCCACGATGCGGCTCAGGGAGAAATCGTAGCTGCCCAGCAGTCCGCCCGGGCGGAAGATCATCATCAGCACCAGCACCAGCGAATAGACCACCATGCGGTAGCTCTCAAAGCTGCGGGTAGCCTCGGGCAGGATGGTCAGCACGGTAGCGGACAGAATGGAGCCCAGCATGGAGCCCATGCCGCCCAGAACCACCATGACAAGGATCTCAATGGACTTCATAAAGCCGAAGGTGGAGGGGTTCAGCACGCCGATGTAGCAGGCGTACAGGCCGCCCGCCAAGCCTGCGAAGGCAGCGGAGAAGGCAAAGGCCATCACCTTATAATAGGTGGTCTGGATGCCGCAGCTCTCGGCGGCGATCTCGTTGTCGCGGATGGCCAGCACAGCACGGCCGTGGCGGCTCTTCATCATGGCGTGGATGAGGAAGCAGGTAATGACCACGCACAGGAACACGTTGGTAAAGTTGGAATACTTGGGGATGTTCTTCAGGCCCTTGGAGCCATAGAACAACTTGAAGCCCAGCACATCATCAATGTTGTTCAAGGTGATGCGGATGATCTCGCCAAAGCCCAGCGTCAGGATGGCCAGATAGTCGCCGGTCAGGCGCAGGGCGGGGATGCCGATAAGCACCCCGAACAGCCCGGCGATCACCCATGCCAGCACCAGACCGATGGCAAAGGCCACGCCCTTGGGCAGGCCCGAGGATTTGGTGAACAGGGCGCAGGCGTAGGCACCCACGGCCATAAAACCGGCATGACCCAGCGGCAGCTGCCCCAGATAACCGGTGGCAACGTTCAGCGAGACAGCCAGAATGATATTGATGCCCACGGTCAGCAGCACCTTATTCTGGTAGGTGGACAGCATATTGCCGGTCACATAGGAAAGCCCCACGAACAGCAGCCCCACCAGCACCAGATTCATCAGGTAGCGCACGGGCATTTTGAGGGTCTTGCGTTTGGTATTCATCGTTATGCCCCCTTACACCTTTTCCTGCACCTTGCGGCCAAGGAAGCCCGTGGGCTTGACCAGCAGCACGATGATCAGAATTGCAAACGTAACAGCGTCCTTCCAAGCGGAAAGGCCGATGGCGGAAACAAAGCACTCGCACAGGCCGATGGCGATGCCGCCGACCATAGCACCCGGGATGGAGCCGATGCCGCCCAGCACGGCGGCGACGAAGGCCTTCAGACCCAGCATGGAGCCCATGGTGGGGGTGGCCTGCGGGTAGGAGCAGCAGTACAGCACGCTGCCGATGCCCGCCAGCGCCGAGCCCACGGCAAAGGTAAAGGAGATGGTGCTGTTGACGTTGATGCCCATCAGGCGGGCAGCATCCATATCCTCCGACACAGCGCGCATGGCCTTGCCAAGCTTAGTCTTTTGCACCAGAAAGGTGAGCACCAGCATGGACAGCACGGTGACCACCAGCGTAATGATAGAGGTAAGACCCAGCGGCACCTTGCCCAGACGGAAGGTCTGGTTGGTGTAGTAGGCGGGGATCACCTTTGCACCCGAGCCCATGATCAGCTCTGCGGTGTACTCCAGAAAGAAGGAGACACCAATGGCGGTGATCAGCAGCGAGATGCGGGGTGCGCTGCGCAGGGGGGTGTAGGCGATCTTTTCGATCACTACGCCCAGCAGCGTACAGGTGATGATGGTGGCGCACACAGCAGTGACCGGGCCGAGACCCAGCTGGTTCATGACGAACCACGACATATATGCGCCCACCATGATGACATCGCCGTGGGCAAAGTTCAGCAGCAGGATAATGCCGTACACCATGCTGTAGCCCAGTGCGATCAGTGCATAGATGCTGCCAAGGGACAAGCCGTTGATCAGCTGGCTAAAGAACACTGTCATGGTTGGATACTTCCTTTCTTTGCGGCGTTTACACTTTTTGATATAAAAAACGGAGAACGCCTGACCAGAAAAAAGCTGTTCCGGCGTTCTCCAAAAAAATCATGGGGTTTGCTCTGTGCGGGCGGCTCCATCACCGGTGGATGGAACAGCGCGGATCAGAACATTTCCTTCAGCTCGGGCTTGCCGTCCACGTAGGTCAGGATGGCAGTGCTCTTGACGGGGTTGTGGTGCTCGTCGAAGGTAAAGGTGCCGGTGATGCCCTCGATGGTGCCGCCGGCAATGGCATCGATGACGGCCTGCTTGTACTCGTCGGAGCCGGCCTCGAGACCCTGCTCCTCAGCTGCCTTGATGCCGTACACGACGGTCATGGCAGCATCGTAGCCCAAGGGTGCAAAGCCGTTGGGGTAGGCCTCGCCGTACTCGGCCTTGTAGGCATCCTCAAACGCGGTGCTGGAGCCCTTGGCGTAGCAGGCGCAGAAGTAGGAGTCCTTCAGCTGGTCGGCGGTGGCGTAGCCCTCCAGACCATCCCAGCCGTCGCCACCGAGGAAGGGAACGGTCAAGCCGATGCTCTCAGCCTGAGCCAGGATCTGACCCACTTCCTGATAGTAGTTGGGGCAGAACACCATCTCGGGGTTCTTGCCAAGGATGCTGGTCAGCTGGGTCTTGAAGTCCACGTCGCCCTCAGAGTAGCTCTCCTGATCCACGACGGTGCCGCCTTTTGCCTCAAACTCCTTGGCAAAGTTCTCGGCCAGACCCTCGTTGTAGTCCTTGCCCTTCAGGAAGATGACGGCTGCCTTGGTGTAGCCCAGCTTCTCGTAAGCGTAATCTGCCATCTTCACGCCCTGGAAGGGGTCGGTGAAGCAGGCACGGAACACATTCCCGTTCACGGTGTCGGTCTCGGCATCGTAGGTAACAGCCTCGGCAGTAGCGGAAGCGGTGACCATAGGCATATTGTAATCGGCGCTCTCAGCGGCAACAGCCAGCGTGGGAGCGGTGGTTACATCGCCCACCAGAGCGGTGATGCCCTGATCCACCATCTTGGTAAAGCAGGTCACAGCCTGCGTTTCATCGCCCTGCTCGTCCATGGAGATGACTTCCAGCTGCTTGCCGTTGACACCGCCATCGGCATTGACCTGCTTCATGTACAGGCTGGCACCGTTTACAACAGCCTGACCGTAAACGGAAGCGTCACCGGTCAGGGGGCCCATCACACCCACCTTGATGGTGCTGCCGGAAGCAGCAGCGGAACCGGCGGTAGAACCGGCAGCAGAAGAAGCGGCAGTGCTTGCGGAAGAACCGCCGCAGGCAGTCAGAGCGCTTGCTGCGGCAACAACACCGGCAGCGGCCATGAACTGACGACGAGTGATCATCTTTTTCATAAAAATCTCCTCCTTCGGAGTGTTTAATAAAGTAAATTGATAAAAACGGAAGCAAGGCCCTTCCCCTCTAAAGTGGCCTTGCTTCTTTTCTTGTCTGTTATTATAGCTATCTGGGTTCAAATCCGCAATTCACAAACCGTCCATACTTTTGGGCGCATTTTCTCGGCTTTGTTGATACTTTATACAAAAATTAAAGCACGATTTTGTGCACTATTTCAAATTGTTCATTTTGTTTATCTGTGAGATGAAACGAATTCACAGGTTGCAAAAAGGTTACAGGGTCTCCATCTCGGCGTCGGCGGCAAATTCGGCCTCGGCGCGGGCCTCTGCAGCCCGTCCCTCGGCCTCGGCAACAGCCACCGGCTCTGCCAGTGCCTTGCGGATGGCGGTGACGTAGAACACCATGGAAAGTGCCGTACCGATGCACCAGCCCACAGGCCATGCCATCCAGATGCCGGTGGAGCCCAGCGCGGTGGCGCTGAGCACGGCGGCAATGCCCACGCGCAGGATCAGGTCGGTGAAGGTAGCGATCATGAACCGCACCATCAGGCCGCAGCCGCGCAGGATGCCGTCTGCCACCAGCTTGACCGACACCACAAAGTAGAAGGGAGAGAGGATGCGCAAAAACAGCATACCGGTGTCAATGGCAGGGCCCTGCGGGTCGTTCATGAACAGCAGCAGCAGGAAGCGGCCAAAGAAGAAGTACAGCACCACCAGCGGCACACACAGCAGCCACACTAGATTGCGGCCCGCGCCAAAGCCCTCCTTCACGCGGTCCATCTTACCTGCACCCATGTTCTGGGAGGTGTAGTTGGAGATGCCGTTGCCCAAGGTGGTAAAGGAGGTGATGACCATGTTGTTCAGCTTGACGGCGGCAGAGTAGCCTGCAATGACGCTGGCACCAAAGGTGTTGATGATGCTCTGCAGGATGATGTTGCCCACCGAGACAAAGCTCTGCTGCAGGATGCTGGGCACAGCCACCACAGCCACCTTGCCCAGCATATTCCACGAGAACAGCTGCACATGACCCTCGGTGTGGAAGGCGCGGATGCGGCGGAACACCACCACCATGGCCAGCACGCAGCTGACACCCTGACACAGGAAGGTAGCCCATGCTACACCGGCAATGCCCATCTGGAAACCTGCTACAAACAGGATGTCCACGCCGATGTTGGACAAAGAAGAGACTGCAAGGAAGTAGAAGGGGGTCTTGCTGTCGCCAAGGGCAGAGAAGATGCCGGTGGCAATGTTGTAGAAGAACATGAAGGGCAGGCCCAGAACGTAGATATCCAGATACAGCGCAGAATCTGCAAGGATCTCCTCCGGGGTGTTGATGAGCTCCAGCAGGGCGTCGCAGCCAAACAGACCGATGCCCATCAGCACGGCGCACAGCACGGCAGAGCCGATGAGGGAGGTGTAGACCGAGGTCTTCATCTCGCGGTATTCCTTTGCGCCAAAGTAGCGGGACACGATGACCGAGCAGCCAATGTTGCAGCCAAAGGCAAAGGCGATGAAGATCAGGGTGATCTCGTAGCTGTTGCCCACCGCAGCCAGCGCGTTCTCACCGATGAACTTGCCCGCTACCAGACTATCCGCGATGTTGTACAACTGCTGGAAAATGATGCTGCCGAACATGGGCAGACAGAATTGCCACAATACCTGTGACGGCTTGCCCACCGTCAGATCCTTATTCATTGCAAAAATCCTCCTCTATAACGACTATAAATGGGAAAACAGCGAAAACGCCGCAACCAGTATAGAACCGAATCGCCAAAAAGTAAAGAAAATTTTTGGCATATCTGCCATATAAAAAACACATGGTAAGCATAACGTATCCCCGCTGCCGCAAGAGGGCAGACTGTAAACGGGTTTTCCACGGCGGTTTGCGTTCCCGTTAAAAATTTAGGTCTGCAAACATACGCACCGGCTCTTGCGCCGGGGTGCAAAGCGTGGTAGGATATTGGCAGTTAGTTATATATAACTATCTAAATAGAGCAGTTCCCCGTCTGCCCGCCCGGGCAGTACGGGAGAGAAAATGATATTCAGGAGGGTTTCAAGATGAATTATCTGGAAATTGAAGCTGTTGTTGGCCGCGAGATTCTGGACTCCCGCGGCAACCCCACCGTAGAGGCCGAGATCACGCTGGCGGACGGCACTGTGGCGCGCGGCTGCGCCCCTTCCGGTGCATCCACCGGCGAGTTTGAGGCGCTGGAACTGCGGGACGGCGACAAGAGCCGCTATCTGGGCAAGGGCGTGACCAAGGCGGTGGAAAACATCAATACGGTCATCGCGGACGCAGTGGTGGGCATGGATGCTTCCGACATTTACGCCGTGGATGCTGCCATGCTCAAGGCAGACGGCACCAAGGACAAGTCCAATCTGGGCGCAAACGCCATTCTGGCAGTGTCCATTGCAGCCTGCCGCGCAGCAGCCGCTTCGCTGGAAATGCCGCTGTACCGTTTTCTGGGCGGCGTAAACGGCAACCGCCTGCCTGTGCCTATGATGAACATCCTGAACGGCGGCGCACACGCCGCCAACACCGTGGACACGCAGGAGTTCATGATCATGCCGGTGGGCGCACCTTCCTTTAAGGAAGCGCTGCGCTGGTGCGCCGAGGTGTTCCATGCGCTGGCTGCCATCCTGAAGTCCAAGGGGCTGGCCACCTCCGTGGGCGATGAGGGCGGCTTTGCACCCAACCTTTCCAGCGATGAGGAGACCATCGAGACCATTCTGGCTGCCATCGAAAAGGCGGGCTATCTGCCGGGCAGGGACTTTATGCTGGCAATGGACGCCGCCGCCTCCGAGTGGAAGAGCCCCAAGGGCAAGGGCTTCTACAAGCTGCCCAAGGCGGGCACCGAGTTCACCTCTGCTGAGCTGATCGCGCACTGGAAGAGTCTTGTGGAAAAGTACCCCATCATCTCCATCGAGGACGGTCTGGACGAAGAGGACTGGGAGGGCTGGCAGCAGATGACCCGCGAGCTGGGCGGCAAGGTACAGCTGGTGGGCGACGACCTGTTTGTGACCAACACCGAGCGTCTGGCAAAGGGCATCCAGCTGGGTGCGGGCAACGCTATCCTGATCAAACTGAACCAGATCGGCTCTGTCTCCGAGACCTTGGAAGCCATCAAAATGGCGCACAAGGCCGGTTACAATGCCATCAGCTCCCATCGCTCCGGCGAGACCGAGGACACCACCATTGCGGACTTGGCGGTGGCGCTGAACACCTGCCAGATCAAGACCGGTGCACCCAGCCGCACCGAGCGTGTGGCAAAGTACAACCAGCTGCTGCGCATTGAGGAGCAGCTGGGCGAAAGCGCCGTCTACCCCGGCATGGAAGCGTTTTAAGTAAGACGATTCGGAATGCCCTCCGCGCTGCTATGGGCATTTTCAGCGGAAATAGTATTTTTGATTTGTTGCTCAGAAACGCCTGCGGGCGTTTCTGAGCAACTTTTTCACGGGAAGGGGTCGTAAAGGCAGACGGCAGCTGCATTACTCCCAATATTTACCACCACGGCATTTGCAATCCTGCGGCGGGCTGGTTCGTATATAAAGCAGACCGGCACCCGGCAGCAGTCGGGACGGAATGAAACGAAAGGAGCAAACCTTCCATGTTTCAAGGCCTTGGGCCGCTGCTCAGCCTTTTGGGCGGCGGCAGCTTTGCAAAGCTGCTTCTGTTTTTACTGAAGGGGCTGTTCGGCTGAAACGGACGGTCTGAAAGGAGAATACCATGCTGATCGTATTGGAGCATCTGCTGGGTCGGATCAACCTGCCCGGTATGTGGTGGATCATCGCAGAGCGCTGGCTGTGAGGTGACGCCCCGCAAAGCCGCTGCACTTTTTGTGCGGCGGCTTTTTTGCTGCGCGGAACGATTGGGAATGCCCTCCGCTTTGCTCTGGGCATTTTCAGCGGAAAAATGATTTGTTTTTTCGGTACACCGGAGCGTCTGCGGACACTCCGGTGTACCCTTTTCACGGGAAGGGGCGTAAAGGGGAACAACTGTTTCCTTTCCATTGGCAAAACTGGCAAAAAATGCTTGCATCTAGGCAGTTTTGATAATAGAATTACACTGTTACAGTATGCCCAAAAGCAGGGTGTACAGGAAGGTAAAGTTTGAAATTGCGGTAACAGGGGGTACTGCGTGCTGCGGCGCGCGGAGAAAAAGGCAGGAAAGGTAAAATGGAAACAGACGAGACAATAAAAAAAGGATTTCTGCGGCTGGAACGCTATGCACAGAATATACCGGGCGGCTTTCACTGCTGCGCAGAGGACCCTGAAAACGGCTATCCGTTTGTTTATATCAGCGACCGTTTTCTGGAGATACTGGGCTGGGGGCGGGCAGAGTTTGCGGCAAGGTTCGATAACCGCTACACCGCGCTGGTGCACCCGGATGATCTGGCGACCGGGCTGCGCTACCGGAATGCGGAAAACAGCGCGACTTACGCCAAGAATGGTGACAGCATCTTCCGGCTTCTGGGCAAAAACGGCTACCGCTGGGTCACCAACGCTGCCAATCAGGTGGAATGGTACGGCAAAGGCTATATCGTGGGCACTATCACGGATATCACCCCCTATATGGAGCTGCGGGAAAAGCTGGAACAGCAGAACCGCACTCAGCGGGAAGCGCTGGAAACCGCCAACCATAACCTGTTGCGGATGATGCAGCAGATGGAGGAGCAGAAGGCGCAGTTTGACCAGACTACTGCCCGGAACATGGAAAAAGAACAGAGCTACCGGCAGCGGCTGAACCACGACGCCCTGACCGGCACCTACAACCGCCGCTTTTACGAGGAAGTGGTGCGCAATAACCTCGGCCCGGCAGGCATCGCCCTGATGGATATCGACGATTTCAAGATCTGCAACGATACCTACGGCCACCACGCCGGAGATCTGGCACTGGAAACCGTTGCAAAGGCCATCCGCAGCTGCATCCGGGAAACAGATCTGCTGATCCGCTACGGCGGCGATGAGTTTTTGCTGGTGCTGCCCGGCATCCCGGCGGATTATTTCAAGGTAAAGCTGGAGCAGATCCGCACCGCCGTGCAGCAAACGGTGGTGCCGGGCTACCCCCACTTCCGGCTGTCGCTGAGCATCGGCGGCGCGATGCAGACCCTTGCCGACCCTATGGAGAACGTGGTGCGCCGGGCAGATTTTATAATGTATCAGGCCAAAAACCACAAGGACGCCGTGGCGGTGGACACACAGGACAGCCGGTTGGCTGCACAGAAGGATGTCTTAGGGGAAAAGCCCGTGATCCTGCTGGTGGACGATTCCATGATGAACCGCATGATGCTTGCCGGCATTCTGGGCGAGGACTACCGCATTCTGGAAGCCGAGAACGGCAAGCAGTGTCTGGAGCTGCTGCGGGCAAACGCCGGGCAGACCTCGCTGGTGCTGCTGGATATCAATATGCCGGTCATGGACGGCTTTGAGGTGCTGCGCACCATGAACACCAACCACACCATCGAGGACGTGCCGGTGATCATGATCTCCAGTGACGACTCGGAGGAAGCCATCCGCAAGGCCTACGAGCTGGGTGCCAGCGACTATGTCAACCGCCCCTTTGACGCAAAGATCGTCTACCGTCGGGTGTCCAACACCATCAAGCTGTACGCCAAGCAGCGGCGGCTGGTGCAGATGGTGTCCGACCAGATCCGCGCGCGGGAAAAGAACACCGATGTGCTGGTGGGTGTGCTGAGCCAGATCGTGGAGTTCCGCAACGGCGAGTCCGGCTCTCATGTGCGACACATCCGCATCATCACCGAGACGCTGCTGCACCGGCTGATGGAGCTGACCAGCCGCTACGACCTGACCCCCGAGCAGCAGGATAATATCCCGCTGGCGTCGGCGCTGCACGATATCGGCAAGATCGGCATTGACGAAGCCATCCTGAATAAGCCCGGCAAGCTGACCGCAGAAGAATTTGCGGTGATCAAGACCCACAGTATGCTGGGCGCAGAGATGCTGCAAAAGACTGAAAGCTTTGCAGACCAGCCGCTGTTGCAGACCGCCTACGAGATCGCCCGCTGGCACCACGAGCGCTGGGACGGCAGGGGATACCCGGATGGGCTGAAGGGGGACGATATCCCCATCAGCGCACAGCTGGTCTCCATGGCGGATGTGTATGACGCGCTGACCAGCGAGCGATGCTACAAAAAGGCTTTCCCGCACGAAACGGCTGTCCAGATGATCACGAACGGCGAGTGCGGCGCCTTCAACCCGCTGCTGCTGCAGTGTCTGCTGGACGTGCAGGGGGAACTGAAGCAGGAAATTTTACAATGGTAATGTGAGGGCAACTACGCGTGACAGAACAGCGATTCAACCATAAAATACCCCGCCGTACCTTTTTAAAGGTGTGCGCGGCGGCAGCGGCAGCCGGGCTGACCGCCTGCAGCAAAACGCAGGCGGCGGCAGCACTGCCCGAGCTTACGGTGGGCAGCGATAACTACCCGCCTTTTATCTACCTGAACAATGACAGCACGCCCACCGGCATTGATGTGGACATTGCCACCGAGGCCTTTGCCCGCATGGGGTATGCGGTGCGGTTTGAAATCATTGACTGGGAGCAGAAAACAAACCTTGTGGAAAGCGGTGCTATCGACTGCATCTGGGGCTGCTTTTCCATGGATGGGCGGGAGCAGCTGTACCGCTGGGTAGGGCCGTATATGGTCAGCCGTCAGGTGGTGGCGGTCAATGCCGATAGCGGCATTGAAACGCTTGCCGACCTTGCGGGCAAGACCATGATGGTGCAAAGCACCACCAAGCCGGAGGAAATCTTCCTCGGCGGCACCGACCCCCGCATCCCGCAGTTTGGTGAACTGCTGAGCGCCGAGGACCGCAGCGTGCAGTACGCCATGCTGAACTGCGGCTATGTGGACGCCATTGCCGCCCACGAGGCCGCCATTTTGCAGTATATGCAGGATTGCAATGCCAATTTCCGCATTCTGGAGGAGCCGCTGCTGGTCACCGGCATCGGCGTGGCCTTTGCGCTGAACGACACCCGCGGGCTGGACGAAAAGCTGACCGAGACCTTTGCCGCCATGCGCGCCGACGGCACGATGAAGCAGATCGTAGGCAAGTATCTGCCGGACCCGGAAAAATATCTGGAGGTGGACGCCCTTGAACCGTAACAAGAAAACGTTCACACCCAATATGCGGGTGGCGGCGCTCTACCTGCTGATGGGTGTGCTGCTTTTGCTGGCAGTGACCCTCTTCTCCGGGCGGGAGTCCATGCGCGCTACCGAGGAATACTTTGACCGCACCATCAACTTTGTAAAGGTGCAGTCCACCAGCTACGAAAAATATAACGATACCATCACCGCAAAGTCGCTGCGCCGGATGGCGGTGTCGGTGCGGCAGCTGGCCGAAAATGACGCTTTGGATATTTACGACCCCGAAGCCCTCCGGAAAGAAACGGAATCCCTCTGGCTTACCGGCATTGCCGTACTGGACGAAAATGGAGAATCACTGTGCGAATATACGGATGGTAATATCGATTATGCGCAGTTTGCGGAATCGCTGCGAGAGCAAGCCGCGCTGAACGTGCTGCAAAACCCGCAAAAGACCTATCTCAAGCGCATTCTGTTACAGGATGGTACAGCGGTGGATGTTGCCACCCGCCGCGCCGCAGCAGGGGACGCTGTGCTGCTGGCGTACCGGGTGACCCCGCCGGAGTTTGTGGAGGGGACAGCCCTGTCCATCCAGAGCGTGCTGGACGGCTACCCGAAGAACATCAGCGGCACCATCTTTATCGTGCAGGACAACAAGGTGATCGCCGCAAACGACCCGAGCCTCATCGGACTGTACACCACGAACAGCCCGCTGGTGCAGGGCATCCGCAAGGCCGGTGCGCCCGACATTCTGACCCACACCCGCGACTGGGCAAATTCCGGCTGCTATTTCGGGATGTACAGCAACGGACAGAATTTTGATCTGTATCTCTATATCGACGAAAAATCGGTGTTCCGCAATGCCAGCGGCGCACTGCTGACTGCACTGATCTTCTATCTGATCTGTGTGGCAGTGCTGCAAACGCTGCGCCGCCGCTCGGCGGCGGCTGCGGAGCAGCAGCGGAAAGAGCAGGAGCGGAAGTATCACGCCCAGCTGGAAGAGCAGAACCGCAAGCTGGAGCTTGCCGTCCGGCACGAGGCAGCGGCAAACCGCGCCAAGCGGGAGTTCTTGTTCAACATGAGCCACGACATCCGCACCCCGATGAACGCCATTATCGGCTTTACCTCGCTGGCGGCGACCCATATTGAGAATAAGGAACAGGTGCTGGACTACCTGAAAAAGATCTCCACTTCCAGCCAGCACCTGCTCTCCCTCATCAACGATGTGCTGGACATGAGCCGTATCGAGAGCGGCAAGGTAAAGATCGAGGAAAAGGCGGTGCATCTGCCGGATCTCGTGCACGATATACGCTCCATCATCCAGCCCAACATCAGTTCCAAACGGCTGTCGCTGTTCATCGACACCATGGATGTGGTGGACGAGGACATCATCACCGATCCGCTGCGGCTGAATCAGGTGCTGCTGAACATCCTTTCCAATGCTATCAAGTTCACCCCCACCGGCGGCATGGTGAGCATCCGCATTGCCCAAAAGCCCGGCGCGCCCAAGGGCTGCGGCAATTATGAGTTCCGCATCAAGGACAACGGCATCGGCATCAACAAGGAGTTCCAGAAGCACATCTTTGAGGAGTTCACCCGGGAGGAAAGCTCCACCGTCAGCGGCATCCAGGGCACGGGTCTCGGCCTTTCCATCACCAAGAACATTGTAGACCTGATGGGCGGCACCATCGCCCTTGAAAGTGAGCCGGGCAAGGGCAGCGAGTTTATCGTGAACCTCTGCTTTACCCTCAGCGGGCAGAAGGCGGAGATCAAACAGCTGCCCCAACTGGAAGGGCTGCGGGCACTGGTGGCGGACGACGACACCAACACCTGCCTGAGCGTCAGCACCATGCTTTCCAAGATCGGCATGCGCCCGGAGTGGACCATCTCCGGCAAGGAAGCGGTCATCCGCACGAAGTACGCCGTGGAGCAGGGCGATGCTTTCAGCGTGTATATCATCGACTGGCTCATCCCGGATATGAACGGCATCGAGATCGTGCGGCAGATCCGCAAGGTCATCGGGGACAGCTGCCCCATCATCATCCTGACCGCCTACGACTGGGCGGATATCGAGGAGGAGGCGCGCGCCGCCGGTGTGACCGCCTTCTGCGAAAAGCCGCTCTTCCTCTCGGAGCTGCGCAAGGTACTGGCAGAGCCCTTCCGGGTGCAGCCGGAGCAGACGACTGCCCCGCCGCCCAAGGCAAGCTTTGACGGTAAGCACTTGCTGCTGGTGGAGGATAACGCCCTGAACCGGGAGATTGCCATAGAAATCTTAAAGGAAGCAGGCTTCCTTGTGGATACCGCCGGAGACGGCGTTGAAGCAGTGGAAAAGATGGAGCAGTCCGTGCCCGGGCAGTACGACCTGATTTTGATGGACATCCAGATGCCCCGGATGGACGGCTACGAAGCCACCCGGCGTATCCGCGCCCTGCCCGACCCCCGCAAGGCGGGCATCCCCATTTTTGCCATGACCGCCAACGCCTTTGAGGAGGACAAGCAGAACGCCCTGAATGCGGGCATGAACGGCCACATCGCAAAGCCGCTGGATATCCCGCACCTGCTGAAGGTGCTGGAAGAAGCGCTGAAATAAGAACCCGCTCAGGCAAAGCCTTGCGGCTTTATCGGCTCCCCCGAAAGGGGGAGCTTTTTTGTTTCTGCCGGTCAGCATCTTTCCGTTCACGCGGTTTTATCTTCCTGCATAGGATGGTGCACAGCGGAAAAGGGGAGATGACGACATGAGGCAGACAAAGCGGTTTGCGGTGGTGGGCAGCGATGCCCGGCAGGCGGCGGCAGGGCGTGCACTGGCGCGGGCGGGGTATACGGTGGGCGGCGTGCAGCAGCTGCCGCAGGCAGACTGCATCCTGCTGCCGCTCCCGCTGGAACAGTCCGGTCTGCCGCTGGCGCAGCTGCTGGGCATGGCAAAGCCCGGGGCACTGGCGCTGGGCGGTAAGGTGACGGACAGCGCAAGGACTATCGCCCGGGCGGCGGGGGTGGAACTGGTGGACTACTTTGCCCGCCCGGAGCTGACCGTGTATAACGCCATCCCCACCGCCGAGGGCTGCATCGGCATTCTGCTGGAACGGCGCAGCCGTACCCTGTGGGGCGCGGCGGTGCTGGTGTTGGGCTTTGGCCCGGTGGGGCGGGCGCTGGCGGTGCGTCTGGCGGCACTGGGCGCGCGGGTGACCGTGGCGGCACGCCGCCCGGTGCAGCGGGCGATGGCGGAGGAGCTTGGTCTGCGGGCGGTGCCGCTGACAGAGCTTGCCGCCGCAGCTGCCGCCTTTGATACGGTGGTGAACACCATCCCCGCGCCGGTGCTGACGGCGGCAGTGCTGGCGGCGCTGCCGAAGGGGTGCCTGATCGTGGATCTGGCCTCAAAGCCCGGCGGCACGGACTTTGCCGCCGCCCGGCGGCTGGGGCACACGGCGCTGCACGCGCTGAGCCTGCCGACGGTCTGGGCACCGGAAACGGCAGGGGAGGCGCTGGCGCGCACGGTGCAGACCATTTTGCAGGAGCGGGAGGAGAAGATATGATCATAGAGAAAAAGGGCTGTCTTGCCTTTGCGGTGTGCGGCAGTTTTTGCACGTTGGAGGACGCCTTGGGCGCGGCGCAGGCACTGACGGCACAGGGCTGGACGCTGCTGCCCGTCATGAGCTTTGCCGTGCAGCAGGATACCCGGTTCGGCACCGGGGAAAGCTGGCGGCAGCGCTTACAGGCCGTTACCGGGCATCCGGTGCTGGACACCCTGCAGGCGGTGGAGCCGCTGGGCCCCCGGCGGCTGGCGCAGGCGCTGGTGGTCGCCCCCTGCACCGGCGCAACGCTGGCGCGGCTGGCGGCGGGACTTTCGGATACGCCGGTGACCCTTGCCGCCAAAAGCCTGCTGCGGGTGGGCAGCCCGGTGGTGCTGGCAGTCTCTACCAACGACGGCCTTGGCGCCTCCGGCGAAAATATGGCGCGGTTGTGCCAGCGCAAGCACTATTACTTTGTGCCCTACGGGCAGGACGACCCATTTGCCAAGCCCCAGAGCCTGAAGGCGGATTTTGCCCTGCTGCCCGCCGCCGTGGACGCCGCTTTGCGGGGTGAGCAGCTGCAGCCGGTGCTGCTGGGGCAAAGGAATGTGTAAATCTCTTTTCAGCGGGGAAAAAATGTGGTATACTTCAAATGATGTCTTGTCGGCATAAAACGGATAAGCGGAGAATACCAGATGAAAAAATTTACCGCAGCACTGTGCACTGTGCTGCTTTTGATAGGCGCTGTGCTGGTGCCCGGCGCGGCAGCAGCCGGCCCGGCGCTGGCCAATACCCGGGCATACTGCATCATGGATGCAGACACCGGCCTTGTGCTGGCGCAGCAGAATATGGACGAGGAGCTGCACCCGGCCTCCATTACCAAGGTGATGACCCTTGGTCTTGCCTGCGAAAAGGCGCAGGGGGACTGGGACGGCGTAAAGCTGACCGTGAGCCATGAGGACGTTTACTCGCTGGCGGGCACGGATTCCAGCCACATCGCCCTGCTGGAGGGGGAAGAAGTTCCCCTGGTGGATGCGCTGTACGCCACCCAGATGGCAAGCGCCAACGACGGTGCCAACCTGCTGGCGGAATATTTCGGCGGCGGCACCATCGCGGACGGCGTGGCGGCTATGAATGCACAGGTGGAGGAGCTTGGCCTTGCCCACACCCACTTTTCAAACCCCCACGGCATCAGCGACGACGACCACTACACCAGCTGCTACGATATGGCACAGATTTTGCGCTGGGCGCTGCAGCAGCCGGGGTTTGAGGACCTGTTCACCCGCAACGAGATGTACACCATGCAGCCCACCAACATCCAGCCGGTGACCCGCTACTTCTCCCAGCAGGATAAGATTCGCATCGGCTCCAGCCGCTACCATATCGACAGTGTGCTGGGCTCCAAGCTGGGCTATACCAACACCGCCCGGTACAGCTATGTCTGTCTGGCGGAGCATGACGGGGTGCGGCTGATCTGCGCGACCATGCAAAGCCAGCTGAGCACCGATAAATATAACGATATGCGCACCCTGCTGGACTACGCCTTTTCCACCTATAAAAGCTACACCCAGCTGCCCGGCGGCACGGTCACCGCACAGCTGGCTGTGGCGGGCGGCGGGCAGAGCCTTGGCACCGTTACCGTAGCCGACCCCGGGGTGAAGCTGCTGCTGGCCGAGGGCTTATCCGCGCAGGATGTGACCGTGGACCTGGAGCTGCCGGAGCAGTATCTGCTTGGCGCAGAGCCCGCCGTGTATGCGGTGTACACCCTGAACGGCGGCGCGCAGCAGGAGAGCACCAGCGTGCGGGTAAAGGCGGAGATCACAGGTCTGGCGGAACTGCTGGAGCAGAGCGTCGGCACAAAGCTGGAAGCCGCCAGGGACGTGGAACCGGGCAGCAGCGCATGGCTGCTGGCGGGCATCTCGGTGGGGTGCACCATAGGTGCAGCCGTGGTTACCGTACTGGTGCTGCGGGTACATTCCCGCCTGAAAAAGCGCCGCAAAACGGCAAGGCACCATAAAAAAGCGTAAAAGCCTGTTCAAAACCAGACTTTTCCAGATAAAGAAAAAGCTTTCAGAAAAAAAGAGAGGTACAATATCATGGGTAAGTTTATTTTTACGCAGACCGAGATCCCCGGCGTGGTGGTCATTGAGCCGCAGGTGTTCGGCGACGACCGCGGCTATTTTATGGAGACCTACCAGAAGGACCAGTTCGCAGAGGCCGGTATCGACAAGGAATTTGTGCAGGACAACCAGAGCCGCTCTACCCGGGGCGTGCTGCGCGGGCTGCACTTCCAGAAGAACCACACCCAGGGCAAGCTGGTGCGCGTGACCAAGGGCGAGGTGTACGATGTGGCCGTGGACTGCCGCCCCCACAGCGCCACCTTTGGCAAGTGGGTGGGCGTGACCCTTTCCGAGGACAACAAGAAGATGTTCTATATCCCGGAGGGCTTTGCCCACGGTTTTCTGGTGCTGAGCGATGTGGCAGAGTTCTGCTACAAGTGCACCGATGTCTACGACCCCACCAGCGAGGGCGGCATCCCCTACGACGACCCCACCGTCAACGTGCAGTGGCCGGACTGCGGCTGTGAGCACAAGACCAGCGCAAAGGACAAGCTGCACGAGCCCTTTGCCGCCCAGAAGTTCGAGTATTTTGAAAAGTGGTGATCGCCCGTGGCAAAACTCAAAGCAATGTGGAACGGCTTCTGGCGCTACCGCTATCTGCTGTGGAACCTTGTAAGCCGTGATTTCAAGCTGAAATACCGCCGCAGCGTGCTGGGCGTGGTGTGGAGCGTTTTGAACCCGCTGCTCATGTGCCTTGTGTACTGGGCGGTGTTCAGCAGCCTGATGGATATGCGCGGCAGCGGCATCGACAACTTTGCCGTCTTTCTGATGTGCGGTCAGCTGCTGTTCAACTTCTTCAACGAGGCTACCTCCACCAGCATGAGCAGCGTGCTCAGCGCCGCCCCGCTGCTGAAAAAGGTGTATATCCCCAAGTATATCTTCCCGCTGGAAAAGTGCTGCTTTGCCATGGTGAACTGCATCTTCAGCTTTGTGGCGCTGCTGCTGGTCATGATCTTTACCGGTGCGTCTTTCCACCTGACCATTTTTGAGGCGCTGTACCCGCTGGTGACCTTGTTCTTCTTCAGCCTCGGGGTCAGTATGTTCTTAGCGGCGGCTACCGTGTTCTTCCGGGATATCATGCATATCTGGAGCGTGTTCGTCACCGCGCTGCTGTATTTCTCCGCCATCTTCTACGACCCCACCCAGATGACCTTTTCCATCGGCGGCTTCAATATGCAGCAGATCATCAAGCTGAACCCCATGTACTGGTATATCACGGGCTTCCGCCGCACGGTGATGTGGGGCATCCCGCTGGACGTAAATATGTTCCTTGTCTGTGGCATCTGCGCAGTAGTGTCCATGGTAGTGGGGCTGCAGGTGTTCCGCAAAACGCAGGACCACTTTGTGCTGCACATTTAAGGAGGGTGAACAATGGAACCGATCATCAAAGTGGACAATGTTTCCATGTGCTTCAACCTTTCCAAGGAAAAGCATGAGAGCCTGAAGGAGTACTTCTTGGCCATGGTGCAGGGACGGCTGCAATACGACGAGTTCTACGCCCTGAAGGACGTCAGTCTGGACATCATGCCCGGCGATTTTTACGGCCTTGTGGGCTTGAACGGCTCGGGCAAATCCACCCTGCTCAAGACCATTGCCGGGGTGTACAAGCCCAGCAAGGGCAAGGTGACCGTAAACGGCACCATCGCCCCGCTCATCGAGCTGGGCGCGGGCTTTGATATGGATCTGACCGCCCGCGAGAACATCTACCTCAACGGCACGGTGCTGGGCTTCTCGCCCAAGTATCTGGACGAAAAATTTGACGAGATCGTGGAATTCAGCGAACTGGAAAACTTTCTGGATGTGCCGCTGAAAAATTACTCCTCCGGCATGGTGGCGCGTATCGGCTTTGCCATTGCCACCATCACCAAGCCCGATATCCTCATTGCGGACGAGGTGCTGTCGGTGGGCGATTTCCTGTTCCAGCAAAAGTGCGAAAAGCGGATGCAGGAGCTGATGGCGGGCGGCACCACGGTCATTCTGGTGTCCCACTCCATCGAGCAGATCGAGCGGATGTGCACCAAGGTGGCATGGCTGAGCCACGGTCACCTGAAAATGAACGGGGACACCCAGACAGTCTGCGCCGCCTATAAGGCGACCCAGCGCGGCGAGGTCTGATATGAATGTACGGTTGAAACGCGCCAAGGAGCTGGCCGGCTATGCCGTGCAGCTGACAAAGGACGAGGGCCTGCCCACCATGGTCAGGCGCGGCGCGGGCTTTGTGAAGCGCCGCTGCTTTGGCAAGCGTGCACGCTACCTTCCCGCCAATAAGGTGCTGGAAGCCCAGCGCGCAGAGATGGCCGGCAAAACGGCGGCAGACTGCGGCCTGCCCACCATCTCGGTGCTGACCCCGCTGTATAACACCCCGGAAAAATACCTGCGGGAGTTTCTGGATTCCTTTGTGGGGCAGACCGCGCCCAACGGGCAGCTCTGCCTTGCCGATGCTTCGGACGCCGCCCACGGGGACGTGGAACGGATCGTAAAGGAATATCAGCAAAAGAATCAACAGATCGTATACAAAAAGATCGAAAATAAGGGCATTGCGGCCAACACCAACGCCGCCGCGCAGCTGGCAACAGGGGAGTATCTGGCGCTGGCTGACCACGACGACATTCTGGCACCCCATGCCCTGTACACCATGGGCAAGGCCATCTTACAGCTGCGGCAGCGCGGCGAGCCGGACGGTTTTCTGTACAGCGACGAGGCACTGTTCACCAAGAGCATCCGCCGCCCCATGGTGGCGCACTTCAAGCCGGACTACGCCCCGGATTACCTGCTGTGCTGCAACTACATCTGCCATCTGGCGGTGTTCCAAAAAGCGCTGTGGGAGCAGCTGGGCGGCGAGCGCCCGGAATGCGACGGCAGTCAGGATCATGATCTGTTCCTGCGTCTGCTGGAAAAGACCGGCGGTGCCGCCCATGTGCCGCAGGTGCTCTACTACTGGCGGGTGCACGCGGGGTCTCCCCCCGGCGGTGCAGACGCCAAAGCCCTATGTGGCGGCAGCGGCCAAAAAGGCGCTGGCAGACCACCTGACCCGCACCGGGCGCACCGGCACGGTGGAGGACGGTCTGTTCCCCAGCACCTACCGGGTGAAGTGGGACATCGTGGGCGAACCGAAGGTGAGCATCCTTATCCCCAACAAGGACCACACCGAGGATCTGGAAAAATGCCTGCACAGCATCTGGACAAAGACTGAATGGGAGCACTTTGAGGTCATCGTGGTGGAGAACAACTCCACCGACCCCGCCACCTTTGCCTACTATAAAAAGGCGCAGCAGCGCTACGACGGCCTGCGGGTGGTCACCTACCCGAAAAAGGGCTTCAACTTTTCCGGCATCAACAACTTTGGCCGCAAGTACGCCACCGGCGCGTATCTGCTGCTGCTGAATAACGATGTGGAGGTGCGCAGCGGCGAATGGCTCACTGAACTTCTGCGCCAATGCGCCCACCCCGGCGGGGCGGCAGTGTGCGGTGCCATGCTCTTTTACCCGGACGAGACCATCCAGCACGCGGGCGTCATTACCGGGCTGGGGGGCTACGCGGGGCACAGCCACAAGTACAAAAAGGCCGGCGGCAGCGGCTATCTGTTCCGCACCGCCACGGTGCAGGACTTTTCCGCTGTGACCGGTGCCTGCCTGCTGGTAAAGACCAGCGTGTGGGACGAGGTAAAGGGGTTGGACGAAGCCTTTGCGGTGGCCTTCAACGATGTGGACTTCTGCCTGCGGGTGCGGGATGCGGGCTACCGCATTGCGTGGACGCCCTACGCCCAGCTGACCCACTACGAGAGCAAGAGCCGCGGCGGGGACGAAAAAGACCCGGTAAAGGCACGGCGCTTTGCCGCCGAGCAGCAGCGTCTGTACGAGGTGCACGGCAAGGCGAACATCCTGCATGACCCCTACTACAACCCCAATCTGACCATGGACCGGGAGGATTTTTCCGAAAGCGATGATCTGCGCGGGCTGAAAGAGGGCCGCATCACGGTGCAGTGGAGGGAATAACAGCATGAACATCAAAGGTCATTTCGAGACCATCACCCGGCACAAGCTGCTGGTGATGAAATACTGCTTTGAATGCGGGTTGTATGAGCAGGGCCTTGCCCACGATCTGAGCAAGTACAGCCCCACCGAGTTCATCCCCGGGTGCATCTATTATCAGGGTGACCACAGCCCCAACGAGGCCGAGCGCGCAGCCAAGGGCTACACCTCGGCGTGGCTGCACCACAAGGGGCGCAACAAGCATCATCTGGAATACTGGATCGATTACAGCACCACCAAGACCGGCCTGACCGGCATGAAGATCCCCCTGCGGTACGTCTGCGAGATGGTGTGCGACCGGGTGGCGGCAAGCCAGATCTATCTGGGCGATAAGTACACCGATGCCTCCGCGTGGGAGTACTACCAGCGCAGCAAGGATCACTACCTGATGCACCCGGAGACCCGGGCGCTGCTGGAAAAGCTGCTGTGCATGGTGCGGGATCTCGGACGGGAGCGCACCTTTGCCTACATGAAATTCCTGCTTGGCTGCGAGACGGATTACTGAGCATTTTTGCGCAAACGCCGCTGACAAAAAGTCGGCGGCGTTTTTGTATAAATCGCGTATTGACAAAAATATGTGGGGGAGGGTAAACTAAAATCAGTCAGACCGAAGGGGTTCGGTTTGGTGGGTACTTTACTTACTTATATCTATTGAATCAGGAGGAATGTAACATGAAACTGTTCAAAAAGATTGCAGCGATCGCAGTGGCAACTGTGATGATGTTCTCCATGGTGGGCTGCGGTGCAGAAAAAGTAGGGATCAGCCAGAAGGAGGATATTATGAATATCCTCGAGGATACTGCAACTCTTATGGGTGGTGAGTTTACCCACGATAAGAAACTTGATGATGTTGCACAGGCTCTGATTGTCGAAGCAGATAAGGCATACAAAGAGGGCAAAACTGTACAGGAACTGCTGACCAATGATGAAGTAGCAAAGGCTGCTGGTATCGACACCGCAAAAGAAGGTTATATGATGTCTGTTACCAAGAATTACACCTTTAAGAGCGATGTCATGAATCAGCAGAAAAACACGCTGCTGGCGCAGCAGCTGATTGAAGGCACCAAGGAAGACTTGCAGGTCGGCAAGCCCGCCGCGATCAATGGTAAAGCAATCACAGGTATTGCGATCGGTAAGATCGGCGGTCAGGAGTATATCGTTCTGATCGCTGCGGCACCGGCACAGGCAAAGTAAAAAAACAATACTAAAACAGTCCCCTGTGCGTCGGGCTTGTGCCTGCTGCACAGGGGACTATTTATGAACAAATGCAAAAACACCCCGGTCAGACGGCGAAGCCGCTTGGCCGGGGTGCTGTTTTGCAAGAAAAATATTACTGCTCGTTTTCGTAGATCTTGATATAGCGCGGGGCGCTTTTATCCTGCCAGAGCAGCAGAATGGCGGTCAGGGCGACAGCCAGTGTGGTGAGGACGGCGAGCAGAGCTTTGAGAACTTTCATGGTTTGGTGCCTCCTTGTGAAGTTCGGGAGCGGAGCGGGGGACGTTCCGCCTGTCATGTTAGGTATAGTATAGCATATTCCCACAGTAAAGGCAAACGGCAGAAGAGGGAGAACAAAAAGAAAAATACGGCAGTTAGTTAAAACTAATCTGCGAAAACGAATAAGAAAGTTCAGGAAAATTCATCATTTGAGCCGTGATGTCGTTGACTTCCCGCGCCAAAATGATACAATAAGTGTGTTAAGCAGCTGCTGTCCCTGTACCAGTGCGCCTGCATGGGCGTGGGGATGGCAATTCAAGCAGAATGGGGGATTTGAAATCCATGTTGAACAAGCTGAAACGTGCGGCGCTTGGCGCGCATACGCCGCATGACAAGGCAACTGCTGCAAGCAAACCTATCCCGATGCCTCTGCCCGCGCAGGTACGCATCCTTATGAGCCAGCACATTGGCGCACCCGCCAAGGCACTGGTGAAAAAAGGCGATGAAGTGTTCGTCGGCACCAAGATCGGTGAGGCGGGCGGCTTTGTCTCCGCAAACATCCACTCCAGCGTTTCCGGTACGGTAGCTGCAGTGGAACCTTTCCGTCTGTCCAATGGCCGTATGTGCGATTCTGTTGTCATCAAGACCGATGGCAAGCAGACCGTAGACCCGGCTGTCAAGGCACCGGAAGTCACCGATAAGGCCAGCTTCCTTGCCGCCGTGCGCGAGTGCGGTCTGGTCGGTCTGGGCGGCGCAGGCTTCCCCACCGATGTGAAGCTGCAACCCAAGCAGTCGGTGGATACTTTACTGATCAACGCCTCCGAGTGCGAGGTGTGGCTGACCAGCGACACGCAGGAGATGCTGGAGTGCAGCGATGATATCATCCGCGGCATCAAGGCTGTGCTGCAGTATACCGGCATCCCGAAGTGCATCATTGGTATTGAGAACAACAAGCCCGAGTGCATCGACCTGCTGTGCAAAAAGACCAAGGACGACAGCGCTATCGAGGTCAAGCCCCTGCCCAGTGTCTACGGCACCGGCGCAGAGCTGATCCTGATCGAAAAGTGCCTCGGCCGCGAGGTGCCCCACGGCGGTCTGCCCGCCGATGCAGGCGCTATCGTGATGAATGTGACCAGCGTTTCCACGCTGGGCAAGTATCTGGCTACCGGTATGCCGGTGGTCCAGCGTACCATCACCGTGGACGGCGATGCCTGCGCAAAGCCCCAGAACGTTGTTGTGCCCGTGGGCACCGCTTATCAGGACATTCTGGACTATGTGGGCGTCAAGGGCGAGCTGGGCAAGGTGGTTGCCGGCGGTGCCATGATGGGCCCCGCTGTGGAGAACCTTTCCTACCCCACCACCAAGACCACTTCCGGTCTGATCCTGCTGAGCAAGGCAGCTGCACAGCCCGCACAGGTCAACCCCTGCATCCGCTGCGGCCGCTGCGTGGAGTACTGCCCCATGGGTCTGGAGCCCGTGGAGGTCAATCAGGCCTACGCCGCCCGCGATGTGCAGGAGCTGGGCAAGCTGCACGCTGACTACTGCTTCAACTGCGGCAGCTGCTCCTTCATCTGCCCGGCAAAGCGCCCTGTCACCCAGATGATGAGTCTGGCCAAGGCCTTCTATCTTGGCGAAATCAAAAAAGGAGGCAATAAGTAATGGATACGAAGCTTATTGTTTCGGCTTCCCCGCACGTCCGCAGTGACGAGACCACCCAGAGCCTGATGGCTAACGTGATCGTTGCACTGTGCCCCTGCGTGGTTGCCTCTGCGATCATTTTCGGCGTGCGTGCCCTGCTGGTCACCGCCGTTTCTGTGGTGGCCTGTGTGGTTTTTGAGTGGCTGTACTGCAAGCTGCTGAAGCGTGCAAACCCCATCAGCGACCTGTCCGCTGTGGTCACCGGCATCATTCTGGCCATGAACGTGCCCGTGGGTATGCCCATCGGTCAGCTGATCATCGGCGATCTGGTGGCAATTATTGTTGTCAAGCAGCTGTTTGGCGGCATTGGCATGAACTTTGCAAACCCCGCTCTGGTGGGCCGTATCGTGCTGTTTATCAGCTTTGCCGGTTCCATGAATAAGTGGGTGTTCCCGGATGCAGCGGTGGATCAGCTGTCCAAGGCTACCCCGCTGGCTGTGGCAGATCCCTCCAAGCTGAGCCTGCTGGATCTGTTCATGGGCATCCACGGCGGTGTGCTGGGCGAGACCTGCGCACTGGCTATCGTGCTGGGTCTGATCTATCTGGTGGCTACCAAGACCATCAGCATCGCCATCCCGGCTTCCTACGTTGGCAGCGTGTTCGTGTTCTACCTGATCGCTACCAAGGATCTGCACAGCGCACTGGTTGCCGTGCTGAGCGGTGGCCTGCTGTTCGGCGCTGTGTTCATGGCTACCGACTACGTTACCAGCCCCTTTACCCTGAAGGGTAAGCTGGTGTACGGCGTGTGCCTTGGCATCGTTACCTTTGCTATCCGCTACTGGGGCAGCTACACCGAGGGCGTGTCCTTCGCGCTGCTGTTCATGAACCTGTGGGTCCCGTACATCAATGATCTGACCCGTCAGACCCCGTATGGCTATGTGAAGCCTGCAAAGAAAGCGAAGGAGGGTGCTGGCAAATGAGTAAGACTGCAAATTCCAGCTGGGAAACCACCGGTAAGCCCATTGTTGTGCTGACCGTCATCTCTCTGATCGTCAGCCTGCTGCTGGCTCTGGTGAACGGCATGACCGCTCCCGTTATCAAGGAGAACACCCGCCGCACCACGCTGGCTGCTTATGTCAGCGTGATGCCCTCTGTTTCGGACGCAGCTACGCTGGAGGAAGTGACCGACTACACCACCGCCAATGTTACCGGCGTGGTAAAGGCTCCGGACGGCGGCATTGCCATCAAGGCCGAGGAAAAGGGCTTTGACGGCGGCATCCTGACCGTCATTATGGGCTTTGACGCCAACGGTGCCGAGACCGGCATCTGGGTAGACGCTTCTACCCAGACCAAGGGCATCGGCTCCAATGTGTCCACCGATGACTTCCTGGCACAGTTCAACGGCATGGACGGCACCAAGAACATTGTGATGAATCAGGATTTCGATGCGTACAGTGGCGCAACCATTTCGTCCACCGCTCTGTTTGCTGCCATCAATGATTGTATCAACTGCTTCAACGAGCTGGCATAAAAGGAGGTTGGTAAGAAATGGCACAAGAAAATAAGTCCAAGGTAAGCATCCTTACCAACGGCATCATCAAAGAAAACCCTGTTCTGCGTCTGGTTCTGGGCACCTGCTCCATTCTGGCCGTTACCACGGCAGTTTCCAGCGCACTGGGCATGGGCGCCGCCTTCACCTTCGTGCTGGTGTGCTCCAATATCATGATCTCCCTGCTGCGGAAAGTCATCCCCGGCAAGGTGCATCTGCCCTGCTACATCGTCATCATTGCAGGCTTTGTGACCATCGTGCAGATGTTCATGCAGGCCTACATGGAAAGCCTGTACAACGCTCTGGGCGTGTTCCTGCCCCTGATCGTTGTCAACTGTATCATTCTGGGCCGTGCCGAGATGTTCGCCTGCAAGAACAATGTGGTGGATTCCGCACTGGACGGCGTGGGCATGGGCCTCGGCTACACCCTCACCGCTACTCTGATGGCCTCCATCCGTGAGATCCTGGGCAGCGGCACCTGGCTGGGCTTCCAGATCATTCCGGAAAGCGTTGCCAAGGTGTCCATCATGACGCAGGCTCCCGGTGCATTCTTCTGCTTTGGCCTGTTGATGGCCGGCTGTGTGTGGCTGGAAGGCAAGCTGGACGCCCGCATCGAGCGCAAGAGCTGCTGTGATCTTGACAATCTGAAGAAGGAGGCGGAATAAGATGCTCGTCAAACTCGCTGCGATCTTCTTCAGCATGATCCTTGTCAACAACTATGTGCTGGTGAAGTTCTACGGTATCTGCCCGTTCCTGGGCGTTTCCAAAAAGCTGGATTCCGCTGTTGGTATGTCCGGTGCTGTCATCTTCGTCATGTTCATGGCAACGGCCGTTACCTTCCCCATCCAGATCTTCATTCTGGACCCGGCTGGTCTGGGCTACCTGCAGACCATCGTGTTCATTCTGGTCATCGCTGTGCTGGTGCAGTTCATCGAGATCTTCCTCAAGAAGTACATCGTTGCACTGTATAACTCGCTGGGCGTTTATCTGCCCCTGATCACCACCAACTGCTGCGTGCTGGCCGTTACCATTCTGGTCGTGGGCGACTACGGCGCAGATGTGGCTGCACACGGTTTCGGCTACGCCTACATCGAGGCTCTGATCTGCGCCATCGGCGCAGGCTGCGGCTTTATGCTGGCCATGGTCATGTTCAGCGGCGTGCGTAAGCGCGTGGAAGCCTGCGATCCCCCGGCACCCTTCAAAGGCCTGCCCATCACCCTGATCGCAGCTGCAATCACCAGCCTGTCCTTCATGGGCTTCGGCGGCATCGTCGAAAACCTGTTCAATGTTACGCTGTAAGGGAGGAACAGGACTATGAATATTGTATCTGCTGTTATCCTGTGCACCATCGTGGGCGCTGTGGGTGCTATCGTTCTGGTGGCTGCCGCAAAGTTCATGGCGGTGGAGGAAGACCCCCGCATTGAGGAAGTTTCTGCCTGTCTGGCCGGCGCAAACTGCGGCGGCTGCGGCTACGCCGGCTGTTCCGACTACGCCAAGGCAGTTGTTCTGGACGGCGTGCCCTGCGACAAGTGCGCACCCGGCGGCCCCAAGGCTGCCGCTGCCATTGCCAAGATCATGGGCGGCGAGGCAAGCGCCGTAGAAAAGAAGGCTGTGGTGCAGTGTCAGGGCAGCTCCGAGCACTGCAAGCCCGCCTACGACTACAAGGGCATCCAGACTTGTGCTGCTGCGGCAGCTCTGTACGGCGGCCCCAAGACCTGCACCTTCGCCTGCATTGGTCTGGGCGACTGCACCAAGGTGTGTAAGTTCGACGCCATCCACATCGTAGACGGTGTGGCAAAGGTGGACAAGGACAAGTGCACCGGCTGTGGTGCCTGTGCCAACATCTGCCCCAAGCAGGTGATCATGATCGACGCTGCCGGCCCCCGCAAGCCGGTGGTCATGTGCTCCAACAAGGATAAGGGTGCTGTGGCAAACAAGCTGTGCACCACCTCCTGCATCGCCTGCGGTATGTGCGAGCGCACCTGTAAGTTCGACGCTATCCATGTTGTGGACGGCGTGGCACGCATTGATTACGACAAGTGCAAGGGCTGCGGTATGTGCGCCCAGAAGTGCCCCAAGCACATTATCCTGTTCCCGCTGAAGGACGACCCCAATCCCCCGAAGCCCGTGGTGAAGCCCGCCGCTCCCGCTGCTGCTCCCGCAGCAAAGCCGGAAGCCAAGGCTGAGGCAAAGCCCGAGACCAAGGCAGAGTAAACTGTAAACCAAAGCCCGCCGTGCGCAACGCCCGGCGGGCTTTTTGTATCCGTTTATTCCGTCTTGGTAGGGCGAATGGTCACCTCGCCGCAGCGCAGCGCCTCGGTGCGGCCGCCCTCCCGCTGCACCACCAGCCGCCCGGCATCGTCAATGGAAAGCGCCTGTGCGGCGTAGGTCTCGGTGCCGGTGCAAACGGTCACCCAGTGGCCGGGCACAAAGCAGCGGGCGCGGTATTCGTCCAGACAGGCAAAGCCCGGGCACAGCGCTAACAGCTCCCGCCCGATGGCACCCGCCAGCGCCGCCCGGCTTACCGGGGCAGGGCCGCCGGGGTATAGGCTGCCTGCTTTGGCGGCAAGCTCCGGGGGAAAGTCCTCCGCCGTGGCGGTCAGGTTCAGCCCGATGCCCACCACCAGCCATTCCAGCTGGCCGCTTTCAAGGTCTGTACCGGCCTCGGTCAGGATGCCGCACACCTTTTTGCCCTTATAATACAGGTCGTTCACCCACTTGATGGCAAGTTCCAGCCCGCACAGCGTCTGCACCGCCCGGCACACTGCCACTGCCGCGCCGATGGTGGCGGTCTGGGCGTTGGCGGCAGGCAGCGGCGGGCGCAGCACCACCGAGCAGTACACCCCCTTGCCCGCCGGGCTGGCAAAGCTGCGTCCCAGCCGCCCGCGCCCGGCGGTCTGCCCGCCAGCCAGCACCAGCGTGCCGTGGGCGGCGCCTTCCAGCGCCAGCAGCTTTGCGGTGCGGTTGGTGCTTTCCAGCGTGTCGTACAGCTGCACCGGGGCGGGGTAGGGGCCTACTGCCTCGGTGCAGAAGGGGTCGCCGCCCAGCAGACGGTACCCCCGGCGGGAGGCGGCTTCCAGCGCATAGCCCTGCGCGGTAAGCGCCGCCGCCGCCTTGTGCACGGCAGCGCGGCTGACCCCCAGCTGCTGCGCCAGCTGCTGGCCGGAAATATATGCGCCCTCGGCGGCGCTCAGCGCCTGTAAAAGCGCCTGACGGGTGGTAGAAGCCATGGCGTAAATCCTCCCTGTGTGCTATACTGCTATTGTACCATATCTGTGGAAGAAGAAAAAGTTTGAAAATATTTTAGTTTTTTTGCAGGAACTGCCGCCGCTCCTTCGTATTAAAGACAGAAGGGCGGCGCAGAGTACCGCATCCAAAACCGGAAAGGAGGCCGTGCAGCGCGTTGACAACACAGGAATTCAGCACGATGGTGCAGAAATATCAGGCGCTCGTGTACACGGTCTGCCATCAGCTGGTGCCGGATGTACAGGAAGCGCAGGATCTGACGCAGGAGACCTTTCTGGCGGCGTGGCGGGCCATCGACCGCTGCCCGCCCGGCTTTGAAAAGCAATGGCTGGCGCGCATCGCCGCCAACAAAGCCAAGGACTATCTGCGCAGCGCATGGGTGCGCAAAATGAACACCCCCGGCGACGAGGTGCTGGCGCTGGAGGGCGCGCCGCCCGGCATGCAGCCGGAACAGCAGGTGCTGGAGGCGCTGGGCGAGGAAGAACTTACCGGGATGATCTTAAACCTGCGCGAGCCCTACTGCACGCCCTGCCGTCTGGTGCTGCTGGAGCAGCACACCATGGCCGAGGCTGCAAGACTGTGCGGACGCCCGCCCAAAACGGTGGAAGCACAGGTCTACCGCGCCAAAAAGATGCTGGCGCAGCAGATCTTGCAAAATGACCGCATACCCTGTGAAAGGAGGAGCGTACATGGAACTGTTTGACGTAAAAGGCTGTCTGAGCGAGGAAGGCTTACAGGCACTGGTCGGTGGACAATTGGACGAAACGCAGCGGCTGGAAGCCGCCGAGCACCTTGCCTACTGCGACCGCTGCATGGACCGCTACACCGCCCTGCTGACTGACGATGTGCTGGAGCAGCCGCCGCGCTCCGCCCGGGGCGCGGTGATGGGCACCATCTGGATACGGCTGATGCAGAACACATGGGGACGCGCCGCTGTGGCAACGGTGGCGGCGGTTCTGGCGCTGACGCTGTGGCGCGCCGGTACACTGGAACAGATCCTGCACACCGGGCAGCAGCTGAACACATGGCTGCCGCAGACCACGCAGCAGACCGAACCGGAGCTGCTGGGCAAGCCGGTGAACGACAAAGCGCCGCAGCAATCCACCGCCCCGCTGGGCAAGCCCATAGAGGACAAAAAACAGCTGACCGAAAAACTATCCGATGCACTGGACGCGCTTTTGCACCGCAGTGCAGACACCACTGAGAAATGAGGGAACTGATTATGAAGAAAAACGGGATCCTGACCCTGCTGTTTGCCTGCATCCCCGGTGCGGGGCAGATGTATCAGGGCTATATGAAGCGGGGGCTCTCGCTCATCACCATGTTCTGCCTGTTTATTATCCTAGGCAGCACCACGGGGCTGGACGCACTGGTAGTCGGCTGTATCGTTGTGTATATGTACAGCTTTTTCGATACCTTGAACCTCCGCGCACAGCTGGCGGCAGAAAAAGCCCCGGAGGACGATTATCTGGTGCACTTTGATTGGCACGATGCCCGCATGACCCAGTTCATGGGCGAAAGCCACAAGCTGGTGGGCTGGGGACTGATCGCACTGGGCGCGATCGTGTTCTACAACAACATCATCATGCGGGTGCTGGGCGATGTGATGTGGCGCTGGGGACAGGATAACCCGGTTTTCCGCGCCATCTACCTGATGCTGGACGCCCTGCCGCAGATCGTGGTCTGCGTGGCATTGATCGTGTGCGGTATGTGGCTGGTGCGCGGCCCGAAAAACAAAAAGGGCAAGCAGCCCGCCGAGGAGGAACCCGAGGACTTCCACGCCTACACGGCTGCGCCGCAGGCAGAGGATGCAGAGGATGCAGAGGACACCGCAGACACGGACGCCCATTTTGCCATGCCGGAGCTTTCGGCACTGCTGGGGGAGCCGGTGACCGGTGCAGAGCAGGACGAGACCCCTGCGGAGGATGACGATGACCGAGCAGAATAAGACCCCTTTGACGGCACAGCCGGGCAGTGTGCCCCCGCCGGAGCACAAGCCCGTAGAAAAGCCCCTGCGCCGGGTGGGCAGCCTGACCTTGGGTGCGTGTCTCATTGCGGCGGGCGTGTTCTTCCTGCTGTATTTCTTCGTACCGGGCTTTGATGTGCAGCTGACCCTGAAAATTGCCCCGGCGGTGGCGCTGGTTCTGCTGGGATGCGAGGTGCTGTTCTTTGCCGCCCGCCCCGGCCGCTGGAAGTACGATTTTGTGTCCGTGCTGGTCTGTCTGGTGCTGATGGCGGGCTGCTTCTGCATGGCGATGCTGCCCATGCTATGGGACGAGTTGAGCGGCGAAAACCAGCAGACCATGAACCGCCTGAGCGCACAGGCTATTGACGAACTGTACACCGCCTGCAAGCAGGATGCGCAGGACATCGCCATCCGGGACATCAGCGGCAGGCTGTACCTGAGCGGCCCGAAGGCAGAGACTTTGCAGCAGGCCGCCGCCCTGCCCGCCGGGGATGTCTACCTGACCTTGACCGTGGAGCTGTTCGGCCCGTATGACAGCGCCGCCGCCTTTGCCCGGGATTGCTACACCCTGACCGCACTGGCAAAGCAGTGCACCGTGCCGCCGGAAAAGCTGCACTTTACATGGGATGCCCGCAGCCCGGCAGAAAGCAGCCTGAACACCGGCAGTCTGCTATACACCGAGGACTATTCGCTGGACCTGAGCGGCGCTGTGCAGCTGGACTGGACAGAGCAGCAGATGGAACAGCAGACCGAGACCGAGTATCTGCTGGACGCAGAGAATATCCCCGACGAGGATTAAAAAATACCGCCGCACAGCTGTGCGGCGGTATTTTTGTAGTATGGCTGAAAGGATAAACGAAAACCGCCCCGAAGTCCTAAGACTTCAGGGCGGTTAAGCTGGAGCTGCTATCCAGATTCGAACTGGAGACCTCATCCTTACCAAGGATGCGCTCTACCAACTGAGCTATAGCAGCACATCACAGCTCGATAAGTATAGCACAGCTTGGCCGGCTTTGCAAGCTTTTTTTGCAAAAAATAAAAAAATAGTGCAAAAAGTCCCCGGAGCATCCGCAGATGCTCCGGGGACTCTGGAAATGCGTTTACTTTGCCAGACTGGTCAGGATGGGCTCGCACTGCTCTACGGTGGAGGAGAGCATCAGGTTGTAGGCGGTGACCATCTCCTGAATGGCGGCGCGGTTCTCCTTGGTCAGGGCGTAGCTCTGGGTGGTGCCGTCCCGGCCAACGAATACGGCGGTGACGCTCTTGGCGTTCAGCCACTCGCTCAGCAGGCTGACCTCCTCGTCACTCAGCTGGAACAGCTCCATGTCGAACCAGCAGCCCAGATCCTGATCGTAGCCGCCGCCGTATTCCTCGTCACAGGTAAAGGTGTACAGCTCGTCATCAGCAGATACGTTGACCGTTTTGATGTCCAGCTTCTTGTTGCCAACATAGGTCAGGATCATATTAAAGGCAATGCTATCGTCCTGCAAGAACATATAGGGGTACAGCCCGCAGGACTTTTTATCCATGCTGGCCTGCTCCTGCGGAGAGGAAAGATCCCAGCCGCCGGCCTCCTCGTCGTAGGTGACGGTGAACTTGGAAAAGGCGGCCTTGAGTTCGGCATCGCTGGGGGCGGCGTTGGTAGCCTCCACTGCAGCAGGGGCGGCGGGCAGTGCGGGCGCAGCAGCCGAAGCGGCCATGCCGCCGCACAGCACGGCGGCAGCGCACAGACCGGCAACGACGCGCCGGAACAAACGGGAAGATCTCATAAGTCAGCACTCCTTTCCATTTTCGAAGGGGGATCTCTGGCTTCAGTATATCGCAGCACGACAGAAAAAGCAAGAAAACTGTCACGAAACGCCCTGCCGCTGTCACGAAACGATTTTCGCTTGTCTTTAGCCCACCTGATGCTCTTCCAGCCAGCGGGTCATCTGCTGGGCAATGCCCTTGACGCTGCCTTCGGCAAAAGGCACCTTCAGCCCGGCGGTCTGCAGCAGCTCGGTGTAGCTGGCAAGACCGGCGCGGCGCACCAGTTTGAGGTAGCGCTCCCATGCGTCCTTGTGGTCGTCCAGACTCAGCAGGAAGAACTGCAGCGCTGCCATGGTGGACAGGCAGTAGTCGATATAGTAGAAGGGGCACTCGTAGATGTGCAGCTGGCGCTGCCAACCGGCACCGCGCCCGTAGAAGGGCAGATTGTCAAAATCGATCCACGGGCGGTACTTCTTTTCCAGCTTGAGCCACTCGGCGTTGCGCTGGTCGGGGGTCAGGTCCGGGTTCTGGTACATGATGTGCTGGAACTCGTCCACGGCGCAGCCGTAGGCAAGGAACACAAAGCTGTCCTCGGCGTGGAGCAGGGCATACTTCTCGGTATCCTTGCCGAACAGCAGGTGGTGCCACGGCGCGGTGAGGAACTCCATGGCCATGGAGTGGATCTCGGCGCTCTCCATGGCGGGGCATTCCAGATCGGCAGGCACGTTGGGGTCGCGCTCGGCCACATAGCCCTCAAAGGCGTGGCCGCACTCGTGGGTCAGCACGTCCACATCGCCGGAGGTGTTGTTCCAGTTGGCAAAGATGAAGGGCGCTTTGTAGCTGGGCAGGCTGGTCATGTAGCCGCCGGACATCTTGCCGGGGCGGCTTTCCACGTCAAACAGCTCATTGTCCTGCATAAAGTCGATGAACTCCGCCGTTTCGGGGCTGAGCTCGTGGTACATGGTGCGGGCGGCATCCATGCGTGCCTGATAGCCCGGGATGGGCTTGGGGTTGCCGTCCTTGAAGATGATGGGCAGGTCGGTAAAGGTGGGGTGGGTGATGCCGGTGCGCTTGGCGCGCATGGCCATCACTTTTTGCAGCTCGGGTACAACGTCCCGGGCAACCTGATCCCGGAAGGCCTGGATCTCGGCCTGTCCGTAGCCGATGCGGTTCATGCGTACATAGGAAAGTTCGCTGTAATCCTTGTAGCCCAGCACCTTGGCCTGCTGATTCAGGTTCTTGACGATCTTGGTGTACAGTGTGTCCAGCTCGTCCCGGTGGGCGTCAAAGTAACCGGCCTCGGCTTCGTAGGCGGCGCGGCGCACGGCGGGGTCCAGATCCTCCTTGTAGGGGCCCAGCTGGGGGATGGTCAGCTGCTTGCCGTCCAGCTCCACCAGTGCGCCGCCGTAGATCTGCTGGTACTGGCTGACCAGCGCGTTGAACTCCTGCTGCAGCTCCACGGTGCGGTCGTCCATGCCCAGCACGGCGTTCTTCATACCGGCCACACAGGTGGTGCCGAAGTGCTCGGTAAGGGCATCCACATAGGGGTTTGCCAGAAATGCCCGGCTGATCTCCACACTGGCGTTGGTCACGGCGGGGCCGTTGGCATCAAAAAAGTCCTGCTCAGCCTTCCAGTAGGCATCGCGGGTGTCACAGGTGTAGTGGATGTTGGCCAGCTGGGAGGCGGTGGTGTAGTCCGCAAAGGCGCGGCTCTGCTCGTAGTACACCTGAATGAGGGCGTCGCCGTCCTGCGCATCGGCGGCCTTGGCGGCCAGCTGCTTGCACCGTGCCAGCAGGGCGTTGATGTCTGGGCGGGTATAGGTCATTTCGCTGAATTTCATGGAAAATTTCCTTTCCGGGGCAGTTTCCCCTTTGGTATCTTGTGTTCATCTTACCACGTTCTGTGCCAAAAGAAAAGAGGGAAGCAGGCGGGTAAAAGTCCTACGTTTATACAACACTGCCAAAAATAAAAACGCTCCTTTGGCAAAGATGTCTGTTTGGGTGCTTGCAGTGCAGCAAAAAAAGGATTATAATGGCATCATCAACAGAGTAAGACCCTGCGCGTTAAGTGCCGCATCAACGGGGAGTTGTGCTGCGGACGAAGGTATTGACCGCGGTGCAGGGTCTGCATCCCGCTGCTGCATGGACTTGGGTGCAGGCGAGAGCCGTCTGCGGTTTTTGCCCGGAAGTGAATGTTGTTGGAATTCACGCCCTCCTTTGTGCGGTCTGTCACAGGGGAGGGCGTTTTTGCGTCCTGCCTGCTGTTCCTTTTTAAGGAGGACAACTACAATGAACGACAAAAAAACTTCGGTGCGTACCCTGACCATGCTGGCTTTGCTGGTGGCTATGAGCATCGTGTTCAGCCGGGTGCTTAGCATCTCCACCGGTTTCGTCCGGTTCAATCTGGGCAGTCTGCCGGTACTGCTGGCGGCGGTGGTGTTCGGCCCCGGCGCAGGCTTTGCGGTGGGCGCGGTGGCCGATATCATCGGCGGTGTGCTGGCGGGCTACGCCATTAACCCGCTTATCACGCTGGGTGCGGGTGCCATCGGCTTAGTGGCGGGTTTTGCGTGGCAGAAGCTGAGCAGCCTTTCCACGAACCTGCGGCTTGCAGCCAGCGTGCTGCTGGGGCACTTTGTGGGCTCCATGGTCATCACCTCGCTGGCGCTGCGCCTGTTTTACGGCTATCCGTGGGCAACGCTGGCAGTGCGCATCCCCAACGCCCTCATTCTGAGCGCCGTGAACGTTGTACTGCTGCGCATCCTGCTGGAAAACCGCAGCCTGATGAAGCTGGCAAAGAAGTAAGAGACTCGTAAAATGGAACACCGGAGCGTCGGCAGACGCTCCGGTGTTCCGAAATTTTTAATATTATTCCTTGAATCGAGGCAGTATCTATGAACTACGAACAGGCAATGGAATACATCCACGCGGTGCAGTGGGCGGGGCATAAGCCCGGGCTTACCCGCACCCGCACCCTGCTGGCTGCACTGGGCGACCCGCACAAAAAGCTGCAGTTCGTCCATGTGGCGGGCACGAACGGCAAGGGCAGTACGGCGGCGATGCTGGCTTCCTGCCTGCAAGCCGCCGGTTACCGGGTGGGACTGTATACCTCGCCCTTCATCAACCGGTTCAACGAGCGCATCCAGATCAACGGGCAGCAGATCCCGGACGAGGCGCTGGTGGAGCTGGTGGAGCAGGTAAAGCCCGCCGCCGACGCCATGGAGGACGTGCCCACCGAGTTCGAGATCATCACCGCACTGGGCATGCTCTATTTTGCGCAGCAGCAGTGTGATATCGTGGTGCTGGAGGTGGGGCTTGGCGGCACGCTGGATTCCACCAATGTTATTGAAAAGCCTGCCTGCGCGGTGATCACGGCACTGGGCATGGATCACGTCAAGGAGCTTGGCCCCACGCTGGCGGATATCGCCGCCGCTAAGGCGGGCATCATCAAACCGGGCTGCCCGGTGGTGAGCTACGGCGGCGCACCGGAGGCAGACGCCGTGCTGCGCCGGGTGGCAGCGCAGCAGCACGCTCCTTTTACGGAAGTGGACTTTGCCAAGTTGCAGGTCACCGGCGGGGATCTGGATGCAGTTACCTTCAGCTTTGACGGGCTGGACGGGGTGCAGCTGCCGCTCATCGGCAGCTATCAGCCCCGCAACGCCGCACTGGCCATCACCGCCCTGCGGGTGCTGCGGCAGCAGGGCTGGAACATCCCGGAAAGCGCCATCCGCACCGGGCTGGAGCAGGTAAGCTGGCCCGGGCGCTTTGAGCTGCTGCGCCACAGCCCGGCCTTTGTGCTGGACGGCAGCCACAACGCCCACGGGATGCGCGCCACAGTGCAGAGTCTGAAAGACCGCTTCCCCGGGCAGAAATTCGTCTTTCTGGTCAGCATCATGGCCGACAAGGACGTGGACGAGATGCTGGCGCTGCTGGCACCGCTGGCCGAGCGGTTCGTGACCGTGACGGCGCACAACCCCCGTGCCATGCCGGCGCAGACACTGGCCGAGCATATCCGCGCCTACGGCTGCACCGCCGAGGCTGCGGACAGCATCGAGGCCGGTGTAGCGCGTGCGGAAGAACTGGGCGGCGAAGGCCCGGTGTGCGCACTGGGCACGCTGTATTTCTCCGGCGATGTCCGGCAGGCCTTTGCCCGCCTGAATGCGTAACGATGCAGAAAAATATTTTTGAATACAAGCAGAGCCGGACAGCCCGCGGGCTGTCCGGCTCTGCATCTTTGTTTCGTGTTTTGCGTGCAGAGCACACGGCAGATATAGTACCATGAAACCGGCTGGAAATCAACATTTTTTCTGCATGGCTTCAAAATATGCGGCGGCGACGCCTACCTGATTGGCCTCACTGCTGAAGGCGCAGGGCACGATCTGGCAGCGGGGTAAGCCCTCCATGTAGGCCTGTCCCGCCCGGGAGGCGTACAGTCCATCGTAGGCGCTGCGCAGGCTTTCCAGCAGCAGGGGCTGCTTGCTGATGCCGCCGCCGATGGCTACCTTTTCCACATCCAGCAGAACGGTCAGGTTGTAGATCTGCACCGCCACCGCGTGGCAGAACCGCCGCAGTACCTCCAGCGCCTCCGGCTCCCCGGCGTTGGCGGCGGCAAAAAAGCTGCGTCCGTCCAGCGGGGCGTCCTCCGGCAGTGCCTTGCGGGCGCGGTACCATTTAAGCAGATTGCTGGTGCTGCACTGGCAGGCCATGTTCTGGTCCGGGGCGTCCCACGCCTCGGCGTTGGTGTTGACAAAGCTGTACTCCCCGGCGGTAAAGTGTACCCCGCGCACCAGCTGTCCGTTGGCGATGATGCCGCCGCCCACGCCGGTGCCGATGATGAACACCGCAGCGTTGCAGCAGTCCTTCAGCGCGCCGTTTGCCAGCTCTGCCATGGCGGCGGCTTTGCCGTCATTTTCCAGTATGACAGGGCAGCCGCACTTTTCCGCCAGCAGCTGCCCCACCGGGGTGGCAGTGTTGTACAGCAGCGCTCCGCCGTTGGAAACATAGCCGGTGCGGTTATCCACAAAGCCCGGCAGCGCCATGGCAATGCCGCTCACCTCGTCCTTATGGGGCGCATACAGCCGGTAGACTGCATCCAGAAACTGCGCCTGCGTATCCTGCGGCGTGGGCACCGCGCCGCTGTCCGTGCGGTGCATCTGCTCATCCATGACCGAGTATTTGATCTCGGTGCCGCCTACATCAAAAACCATGATCTTCATCTTGTAGCCCTCCCGTAAACGGTCGTTTTCTGTCCCTATTATGGCAAATCATCGCGGGAAAGTAAAGCCCCGGCGGTAAAAAAGAAAACTGCAAAAAACGCACCGGCTTGCGGTTGCAATCCACCCCGCCCTGTGATATCCTGAAAAGAGAGTATCTGTTATATAAAGGAAGAAACTGCCATGGATTGCAAACTGCGTGCCAAAAATTGCGGCGGCTGCCCCCTGCTGGGGCTGGACTATGCCGCGCAGCTGAAACAGAAGGAAGAAAAAGTGCGTGCTCTGGTGGGCAAATACGGCCCGGTGCACCCCATCCGGGGCATGGAGCAGCCCTACCACTACCGCAATAAGGTGATTTCCACCTTTGCTCCCGGCTTTGGTGGAAAACTGACCTCCGGCATCTACGCGGCAAACAGCCACAAGGTGCTGCCGGTGGAAAGCTGCCTGCTGCAGGACGAGGTGCTGGACAAGACCATGCAGGCGGTGCGTGCTGCCGCCAACGCCTGCCGCTACCAGCCCTACGATGAGGACAAGGGCACCGGCCTTGTGCGCCACTGCCTGCTGCGGCGGGGCGTAGCCACCGGGCAGGTGATGGTGGTTCTGGTGACAGCGCAGCCGGTGCTGCCGGGGGCGAAAAACTTTGTAAAGGCGCTGCTGGCAGAGGCAGCGCAGCGCGGCGTGACTGTGACCACCGTGGTGCAGAACGTGAACAGCCGCAAGACCAGCGTGGTGCTGGGCGAAGCGGAAAAGGTGCTGTACGGCAAGGGATTCATTCTGGATACCCTCTGCGGCAAGACCTATGCCATCAGCCCGCGCAGCTTTTATCAAATCAACCAGGCCCAGACCGAAGTGCTGTACGGCCTTGCGGTGGAGGCCGCGAAGCTGACCGGCAAAGAGGTGGTGTTGGACGCCTACTGCGGCATTGGCACCATTGGTCTGACCGCCGCCGACCATGCAAAGCAGGTGGTGGGCGTGGAACTGAACCGGGACGCCGTGCAGGATGCCATTGGCAACGCAAGGCATAACGGCGTAAAGAACGCCCGCTTCTTTGCCGCCGACGCCACACGATGGATCCGCGAAGCGGCCGCAGCAGGGGAGAAGGCAGACGTGATCTTTATGGACCCCCCGCGCGAGGGCTCCACCCCGGAATTTCTTGCCAGCGTGGCGCGCATGGCACCGAAGCGGGTGGTCTATGTCAGCTGCAACCCCGTCACCCTCGCCCGTGACCTTGCCACCCTGACAAAGCTGGGCTATAAGGCCGAGGGCTTTACCCCGGTGGATATGTTCCCGCATACGGAGCATATCGAGACGGTTGTCTTGCTTTCCAAGGGAGAGGTCGACTCGAAAAAGATTCGGGTTGAGTTCTCTTTGGAAGATATGGATATGT
>ERZ773138.405-NODE-405-length-52787-cov-5.830501_pt1 | contig 52787 bp, 43 predicted proteins | sample MGYA00511114_ERZ773138 | MGnify/ENA primary metagenome ERZ773138 (study PRJEB29015, sample SAMEA2737805) | human gut metagenome | biome: human gut; feature: human-associated habitat; material: faeces | place: China | collected 2012 ...
AAACATTGGACGTTTTTGGAAAAACTTCGGACGTTTTTGATGGGTGTTTTGGATGAAAAAAAATGTGCCACGAAAAAATATAAAAATTGGAACAATAAATCTAAAGAAAAGGATAATTAAATCATTTTAATAATACATAAAGCGTTGACATTTAGTGTTATGTGGTCGATTGCGGGTTTAAAACGTGCAATTTTACTCAAAAAAAGGATGCAAAAACTCCAAAAAAACGTGCAAACGAGGCGAAAAAACCGCTCAAAATGCAAAAAAAACGTACTTTTTTCAACAAAGAATAGAATAGAATAGTAAAGAATAGAATAGAATAGAATAGAATAGAATAGAATAAATTTCTCTCTCTAATGCGCATGAGAGAGAAAAAAAATTTAATGAAAAAACACAAAGTAAAGAAATGTTAATAATAAATTTATCTTTGGTTTTACTTGCTTTCGCAGAAATTAATGCGTATATTTGCAACGCAATCAGATGGGGGAAACGGATCCTTCCCCGATTGACTTTTTCAAAATAAATTTTTTAAAAACAACTATGGGAATTTCAAAAATGACTGAAATCTTACAAACAACTGAAAACTCAAATGCAAGCAACAAAATGCTGGCAGAAATCAAAAAATCCTTTAAATCGCCCTTGAAGAAAGGCTTCTGGATGGTGCTTTCCGTTACGACATAGGGTGCAGAGACCCGCTCAATTTCCCTTAAGGAAAGATTTGCCGGAGCGCATTTTCTGTTACAACATTGCAAACTTCGATTATGTTTAAAAACGAGTGGCGAAGTCAGGTTTATGGGGAAAGAAAAACCAATTTGAATTTTACTCCCTGCTGTTTATGGTTGAATGAAAATTTCTGAATTACTTTATTTTCCGGTTACGGTTTTAGCATTTTAAACCGGCATGGTTCTTTGAAATTTTAAAAATAGTAGACCCTTAAATTTCCCTTAATGAGGAAGTTGTTAAATCTTTTATAGTTTTAATTCCGCCAACAAGTTGGTTCGGGTTTCTTTAGGGTTGGCTGTATATCGGCATTGTGGATACGCTTAGAGGCTACAAGACGGTGTGTCAAAATTAATGCCACCATCCCATCCGGATAAGTCCCGACAAAACGGAAAGCCCACGAAGCGATACTCCGGCAGGCTTCACGCTGTTTCAAGCGGGAGACAATATGGTCGTGCGCCTTGGATAGATGTATCAAAACTGATAAGAAAGATAAATCCCTGCCCCGTCCTGCCTTACAACTGGCGACACCAATAATTTCTTATCCGAACGAAGGTTTATCTTCTTGGCTATCGCATTGCGGATGGGGAAGTAAATCAAATAGGAAAGCTCGGCTGACAAGATGCCGAATCCTGCACCTGCCACCACATCTGCTACCCAATGCCGGTTGTTATACAATCGGGATGCGCCCACCAAAACGCCAACGGCATAACCGGAATAGGCAAGCCACGGATTGGAGTCCTTGAACTCTTTATAGGCGATATGCGCCCCTAAAAAGACATTGGAGGTATGTCCGGAAGGGAAAGAATAGGGTGTTCCATCCGGACGGCGCTCATTCACGATGTTTTTCACTCCATGAACCAATCCGGCATTGATAACCTCTCCCAAACCAACCAAGAAGAGCTGGTCCACCCAGTCATGTTTCTCTTTGCCTATCAAATCGCAAACAAAAACCCAGCCTAACATTCCCCATTCAAGGTAATTATCGACCTTGATTTGCTTGACAGAATCTTTACGGGAAAACAGATGGAAGTCATTCATCCCGTCTATTGCCGTACCGACTGCTCCAACGGCAATCAATGAGGCTGGCAATATCAGCGAAACGGGTTTGAATGTATAATCCACAACAGACATTCTCTTCTTGAGACTGTCCTGTGTATGCGCAACTACATCTAACGCTACACTCGCATATTCCAAGCTGTCAACATCCAGATATCGCTCCTCTGCCCGACCATTAAGACAAGGGACGCCGGCACAATCCCCGCCAGAGTAATCCCGACCTGACGGAGACACATCACCCGAGGGTTGCAGAATCCGGGCATTGCCTGTCAAGGCACAAGCAAACAGCAACACTAACAACAGTACTCTTTTCATAAAACCTTTAACTTTCTATTTATAATCAAGAATAGAGAGCCGCAATACTCTCTGCACAGCATTCGCCGTCTATGGCTGCGGAAACAATGCCCCCGGCATAACCAGCTCCTTCGCCACAAGGGAATAACCCTTTCACCGTGACATGTTGCAAGCTGTCTTTGTCTCGAAGGATACGGACGGGAGAAGAGGTTCTCGTCTCAACACCTATCATCAACGCATTATTCGTCAGGAAACCCTTTGAGACTTTGCCAAAATGGGTAAAGCCCTCCTGCAAACGGGAAGAGATAAACTGGGGCATCCAGAAATGCAAAGGAGAGGAAATCACACCCGCCGCATAGGAAGTCTTGGGCAAATCCCTTGACAAACGATTATGCACAAAGTCGTCCATGCGTTGCGCCGGAGCCGTCTGCCTGCAATTCCCATTCAACCAACAGAGTTCTTCCAATTGCTCTTGGAATTGCATCATCCGCAGTTCCGGGACAACCGGCTCGTCCACCTCCTTCGACAAGCGCAATGTCTTATCTTCCAAATCTTCCGGATGGATTTCCACAACCATTCCTGAGTTTGACCAATAAGAGCCACGATTGGAAGGAGACATGCCGTTCACGACAATTTGGCGGGGTCCACTTGCCGCGGGGACAATAAAGCCTCCCGGGCACATACAAAAAGAATAAACGCCACGCCCTTTCACTTGCGTCACAAAGCTATATTCGGCAGCAGGCAAATAGTCGCCCCTTCCCTCTTTCCTGTGGTATTGAATCCGGTCTATCAGTTGCTGTGGATGTTCCAAACGAACTCCCACAGCCAATCCTTTCGCCTCTATTTGGATGTGAGCAGCCGAAAGATAACGATAGACATCACGGGCAGAGTGTCCTGTTGCCAAAATCACCGGACCCATGAATGCCTCGCCTGTGTTCGTTTCAATGCCTATCACTTCGTTCTCCCTCACAACCAGCCGGTCCATGCGCGTTTCAAAATGGACTTCCCCACCGCTGCGCTTTATCTGTTCTCGCATATTCTCTATCACGCGGGGCAGTTTGTCCGTGCCAATATGGGGATGGGCATCCGAAAGGATGGAGACACTCGCTCCATGTTGGCAAAACACATTCAATATTTTATCCACCGATCCCCTTTTCTTGCTCCTTGTATAGAGTTTCCCGTCTGAATAAGCACCGGCTCCTCCCTCTCCAAAGCTATAGTTGGATTCGGGATTCACAAGATGCTCCCGGCTTATCAATGCCAAATCTTTCTTCCTGTCGCGCACGTTCTTCCCCCGCTCCACAACAATCGGGCGGAACCCTAACTCTATCAACCGCAAAGCGGCAAACAGCCCACCGGGACCTGCGCCCACCACGACAACCGGCTTCCCGCCTGACACATCTTTATATTCTACCGCTTGGTATTCTGCTTCCGTCGGAAGTTCATCTATGAAGGCACGGACTTTCAGATTGACATAAATCGTTCGCTGGCGGGCATCAATGGACCGTTTCAATATCCTGACAGCCCAAACAGAGGCACTCTTGGCTCCTGTTTCCTGAGCCACAATCTGTTTCAACGACTGTTCATTCGCTGCCTGTTCGGGCAATATGCGTAATTGTAATTCTTGTATCATCTCTCTTCTATGGTTTTAGAAAGGAACATCATCATTGCCTTTCGTCAAAAAATCAGGAGTGACTGATGGTGATTGAGACAAACCCGGAGAAGGCATTCCTCCGGACGGGAACTCCTGTATTTGGATATCCTCTTCAATATTCATAAACTTGGCATAATCGCTCTTGAAGCGGAGGCGCACATCCCCCGTAGCACCGTTACGATGCTTGGCAATGATGATTTCCGCAAGTCCCAGCAAAGAATTACCCCGTTCATCTTCCAATATCTTATAATATTCCGGACGGTGAATAAAACATACCATATCGGCATCCTGCTCGATGGCTCCGGACTCACGCAAGTCAGCCAACTGCGGACGCTTTCCTTCTGCCCCTTGGCGGCTCTCCACGCCACGGTTCAACTGAGACAAAGCGATAATCGGGATATTCAACTCCTTTGCCAATCCCTTCAAAGAGCGGGATATCATGCTGACCTCCTGCTCACGGCTTCCAAAGTTCATGCCGCTGGCGTTCATCAACTGGAGGTAGTCGATGATAATACATTTGATGCCATGTTCACGCACCAACCTTCTTGCCTTGGTTCGCAGTTCGAAAACAGACAAACTCGGTGTGTCATCAATGAAAATCGGAGCATCATACAACTCCTTTATCTTAAAGTCCAGCTGCTCCCATTCATAATTCTCCAACCGTCCACTCTTTATCTTTTCACCAGGAATCTCGCAGACATTCACAATCAGACGGTTTACCAACTGGACATTGCTCATTTCAAGGGAGAACAAGGCAACTGGAATGTTGAAGTTGACAGCCATGTTCTTTGCCATAGAAAGGACAAAAGCAGTCTTTCCCATGGCTGGGCGGGCAGCGATAATCACCAAATCCGAATTTTGCCAGCCCGATGTTATCTTATCCAACTTCTCAAAGCCGCTCCTTAATCCGCTTAAGCCCTCTTCTTGGCTGGCAGCTTTCTTCAACATCTCAAGCGCATCATGGATGACCGGGTTAATCTGGGTAACATCTTTCTTGACATTGCGCTGGGAAATTTCAAACAACTTACCTTCCGCTTCTTGCATCAAATCATCCACATCGGAAGTCTCATCAAAAGCTTTGTTCTGTATCTGTGAAGAGAAAGATATCAGCTCCCTTGCCAAATACTTCTGGGCGATAATCCTCGCATGGTATTCAATATGGGCACTGCTCGCTACCTTGCCCGTCAATTGGGAAATATAGTAAGCGCCCCCGACTTGATCCAAATCCCCGCGTTTGCGCAACTGTTCCGTCACCGTCATCATATCGATAGGCAGCTGTCGAACCGCCAAATCCACGATTGCAGCATAGATAAGCTCATGTGACTTCTCGTAAAAACACTCCGGCTTCAATATCTCGCTAACTATCGAATAGGCATCTTTTTCCAACATCAACGCTCCTAATACCGCTTCTTCCAATTCCCTTGCTTGTGGCTGCATGCGTCCCATTTCCGGCACGATAACCGTCTTCTTTTGGGTGCGTGGTCCTGAACCTGATTTACTTCCTGGCATATCTTTATTCTTTGAATGTGTAATACTTATTAAATACAAAATTAATCACCGTATAGAACGCCATTGCTATCAGCTGGTTGTAATAGCCATCAATGGGCAATGTCGCATTCAATATAAACAAAAATCCCAACTGAAGCAGATAGCATGCGGCAAACACGGCGCAAAAACGGATTCCGCTGCTTCTCCATCCCGCATTACTTTGGAATGTCCACTGCTTATTCCACACGAAGCTGTTCAATACACCAGCTACATATCCTATGACATTCGATGCGACATCCGACAATCCCACACACTTCATCATTATCCAAATCACGATTGCGGTAATCAATGTGTTGCTCGCACCGACAATCCCATATTTAATCGCTTGTTCCAATGTCTTCATTTTTCCGATAAACCTCTATAGCTTCTTTTATTTCGTCTTCATTCAACTCTTTAACGTTGGTGATAGTATAATGTTCCGAAAGGAAATCACCATATTCATTACAACTGCCTATTGCTTTTGCCATCAAATGGCGAATAGATGCCCGGAAGGGTATGTAAATCATCAGCTTCACAGAAACTTCACCCACTTCAATCCTGTCCACATCACAATTTTCCCGCGGGAGGACATAATTAAATTCGCGTTCAACAATATCCTTTTGATAAGCCTCGAACGGCTTTAGCGTCCGTGAGTAGAGCAATATGCAGAAAAGCAGCTTCTCCCCTTTTCCACCCAAGCCTGTCGCAACATACACCTGCTTCTCCCCGGACATTTCCGACTCAAGAGCCATTTGTATGTCTATTATCGCCATATAAATCCAATTCTTCAGCTCCGGATTCTCACAAATATCCGTCAATTGCTTTAAATAGGTGAAGGCTTTAGGTTGGCGGGAATTGGCCAAACGGATAATATAGGTTTTCTGCTGTTCCATATCGCCTTCTCCCAAACAGACCTTGTCAAACCACTCCTCGCATTTTGACTCATCAAAGAACTTCTCTTTTTTGGTCAACTCTTTCCAATCCTTCGATTCACGGAAATAATCCATCTGTTCCTCCAAAGGAATTTGATGTTCCAGGACATGGATCTTGCCCTCCATATTCTGAAACGACTGCTGGTATTTATCTAACTCATCACGCATAAATATCCTTACTCCTTTCTTTCATCGTCAAGCTCTTTCAAATAGGCAGTTTCCACCTTTGCCAATCTATTCTTCAAACGTTCCGCTTCACCTTTTCGAATGCGCAACGTCATCTCACAATCCATATCGAACTTTTGGGCAATAACCGTCGGGGCGTCCTCTTTCACAATCCTCATTATGCTGTTCAAGTAAGGATATTCAAAGACGACCGTTATATCTTCATCCACCGTCCTTTCTTCTATTGTGGCGGCAGCGATGGCTTCAGCAGCAGCCGTGCGGTAAGCGACAATCAGTCCGCTTGTGCCCAACTCGATACCACCAAAATAACGGATTACGAGAATCAAGATATCCGTCAATTCGTTTGAATTGATCTGTCCTAAAATCGGTTTGCCAGCAGTGGAAGAAGGCTCGCCGTCATCATTTGCCCGGAATGTTTTCCTGTCCGGACCTAACATATAAGCCCAGCAGACATGGCGCGCATCATAATACTCCTTCCTGTATTTTGCCAGTTCCTCTTTGACCTCCTCGACACTCCTGACAGGAACCGCATACGAGATGAACTTGCTCCGCTTCTCGGTATAATAACCTTCCGCCCTATCAGTTATCGTTTTGAATGTATCTTCTGCCATATATTTGTCCTCTTTCCTTTTCTCTTCATTAAGTTATTACTCTGCTGGTTGTTGATGCCCAGAGGATGTTTTATTCCGCCCTGCCGATTCCAGCTCCTCTTTCAAGAATGGAGCAGTATATCCCACTCCCTTCTTCACCAAATCTTCCGGTTTCCCGCAAAAAAGCAGATTTCCTCCGCCTTTTCCGCCTTCCGGTCCCATGTCTATCAGGTAATCCGCACTCTTGATCACGTCCAGATTGTGTTCAATGACAACAACTGTGTTCCCTTTATCCACCAGTTTATTCAACACTTTCAGCAACACACGGATATCTTCAAAGTGCAACCCGGTCGTCGGTTCATCCAAAACAAACAATGTGTTTCCTGTATCCCGCTTCGACAACTCCGTCGCCAATTTTACCCGCTGGCTTTCTCCTCCCGACAAAGTCGTGGATGGCTGCCCTAACTTTATATATCCTAATCCCACATCCTGCAATGTCTTAATCTTGGCAAGGATGGAAGGCACATTCTCAAAGAATTCCACCGCCATGTTGATAGTCATATCCAACACATCCGCAATGGACTTCCCCTTATACCGGATTTCCAAGGTCTCTTTGTTATAACGTTTCCCGTGACACTCTTCACAAGGGACAAGCACATCCGGAAGGAAGTTCATTTCGATGGTTTTATAACCATTGCCTTTACAGGTGGCACATCGTCCTCCTGCCACATTAAAGGAGAATCGTCCCGATTTATACCCTCTGACTTTCGACTCCGGAAGTTCCACGAATAGATTCCTTATATCGGAGAACACATTCACATACGTGGCTGGGTTGCTCCGTGGAGTACGGCCGATCGGAGACTGGTCCACACAGACAATCTTATCAATATACTCTGCCCCTTCTATCGCATCGAATGGCAAAGGATCTTCCAACGAGCGATAGAACTTCTGGCTTAAAAAGGGCTTCAATGTTCGATTTATCAATGTAGACTTACCACTTCCCGAAACGCCAGTGATGCATATAAAAGTTCCCAAGGGGAAATCGACATCTACATGTTTCAAGTTGTTCCCGGAAGCTCCCCGGATTGACAACATCTTCCCATTCCCTTCCCGGCGCGCCTTCGGGACAGCTATTTCCATCTCGCCATTCAGATAAGCCGAAGTAAGCGTATGCGCACGGAGCATCTCCTCCGGAGTCCCGGCAAACACGACATTCCCGCCCAATCTGCCTGCCTTCGGTCCCATGTCCACGACATAATCCGCATTCAGCATCATGTCCTTATCGTGCTCCACGACAATCACCGAATTGCCCATGTCCCGGAGCTCTTTCAAGGAATGAATCAGCCGCATATTATCCCGCTGATGAAGCCCGATGCTCGGTTCGTCTAAAATATACAAGACATTGACCAGCTGGCTGCCTATCTGTGTTGCCAACCGTATTCGCTGGCTTTCTCCTCCGGACAATGTAGCCGAAGCTCGGTTCAACGACAGATAATCCAATCCCACTTCCATCAGGAAGTTGATTCTCGAGCGGATTTCCTTCAATATTTCCGCTGCAATCTGCCGTTGCTTATCATTCAATTTATCATCCAAATGATCTACCCAATCTTTCAGTTCCGCAATATCCATGGATGCCAACTCTGCAATATTCTTTCCTGCAATGCGGTAAGAAAGCGACTCTTTGCTCAACCGCTGGCCATGGCACTCCGGGCAAACTGCCGTGCGGATAAATTGCCCCGACCATTTTTGTGCAGTTGCCGAAGCCTCCTCCTGTTGCTGCATCAAGATATATTTAGCCACCCCTTCATAAAGGAGAAAGCTGGAAGGAACATCATAAACATAGTCAAGCTGCAAACGCTCGTCCGTCCCGTTCATAATCTCGTCCATCGCCTCCTCCGGAATATCTTTTATCGGAGTCTTCAATGTCACACCGTGCTTTTTGCACAATGCGTCGATTTGGGAAAAGATGAGCGACTGCTTGTATTTGCCCAAAGCCACAATGCCTCCTCCATAAATACTCAGAGAAGAATCCGGGACAATCTTAGACATATCCAACAGGTTGACTTGCCCCAAGCCTTTACATTTCGGACAAGCTCCATGCGGGGAGTTGAATGAGAAATTATGGGGAGCCGGCTCACTATAAGAGAGCCCGGTGGCTGGATCCATCAACCGTTTGCTATAATGACGAATCTCACCCGTATCAGCATCCAAAATCATCACCAGCCCATCGCCTTGCTTCATGGCAATTTTCAAGCTCTGCTTAAGCCGCTCTTCATCCCTGTTGGAAACTTTCAGCTTATCAATCACCACCTCGACACTGTGTTGTTTATACCGGTCCAACTTCATGTTATAGGAAATCTCACACATTTCCCCGTCTACCCGGACATTCAAATAGCCCCGCTTGCGGAGTTGTTCAAACAGCTCTTTATAGTGTCCTTTTCGGTTACGCACAACAGGAGCCAACACATAGGTGCGCTTCCCGATATATCTTTCCAATATCAGCTCCAGCACCTGCTCTTCTGTGTATTTCACCATTTTTTCCCCGCTCAAATAAGACCATGCTTCACCTGCCCGTGCATACAACAGACGGAAGAAATCATAAATCTCCGTGGTTGTGCCGACCGTCGAACGAGGATTCTTGTTCGTCGTTTTCTGTTCAATGGAAATCACAGGGCTGAGTCCCGTAATCTTATCCACATCCGGACGCTCCATGTTACCTAAAAAGCCCCTGGCGTATGCAGAAAATGTCTCCACATATCGGCGTTGCCCTTCCGCAAATATCGTATCAAAAGCCAATGAAGATTTACCGCTGCCACTCATTCCAGTAATGACAGTCAATGTATTTCGGGGAATATTTATATCTATATTCTTCAGGTTGTGAACTCTGGCTCCTTCTATCGAGATGCAACCAGTTTCTAACGCTTGTTTATCAGTCGCCATAAGTAACAAAACAGATTACTGTATTCTTCTTTTTCAACCCGTAAAGATAGTACTTTTCATCCATTCTAAACCCACCCGTTAGGACTTTTTGTGTTTTCACTTCGGCTCGGATGCGATAATCAAAGCTATCACTTCCGCATAATTTGCTATCCCAGAAGATATTCCGTTTCCCTTCAAAAAAGCATTGTATATCCAGTCTTGGACTGTCCCGATGAATGGATTGTAAAGGGAAAGCCAATAGGCTATTTTCTGATTGTACAACTCCCGGATTTCGGGACGAAGCCGATTCTTCCAACTCTCAAAAGCTTCCTCGTCCAGCACGGAATAAGCATTGGAAAGCACATAACCAAGCAATGAGAAGTATCCGGAAAAGCGTATTTCCCGGACGGAAGAAGAGATGCAAATCCGGTATCCGTAATAGTTGGCTTCCGCCTCATTGGAAACACCTAACACATGAGCCATTTCATGGGCGTAAGTAGCCGGATATTGCACGGGCAGCAACTGTGGGTTCAAATTATATTCCACAAAGAAAGGACCGATATATCCCATCACGCCGACTCCACTCATCAACGATGGGACCAACATCTCCTTCACCCGCATATAACAGGTTGGTTTACATAAGCCGGATTTGTCGGGCAACATTTGATATGCCCTCTTTATCTCCTGGACCAAGACGGAGTCCGGGAGCTTGTCCTCAAAGGGGCAATAACTATTGTTCAAGGAGTCTGTATAAGAATCAAGGAAGCGGCAGAACTCCTCTTCGGAAAAAGGTTTGGGTTCAAGTTGGTTCCTAATGAAAAAGCTATTCCGGTAATAGGTCAATCCCCACGCCATATAAAACCATGCATATATCCATAACAGGCTCTCTGCCACTTGCACTCCTTTCCTTCTCCATTTCTTTTCCCGCCTAAGCATACTGATCCTTATCATATCGACCACGAACCACAGCAGCGTCCCGTAAATAAACAGGTCTCCGAGCGAAAAGGGGAAAAGAGAGGAAATGGCAGACAGCCCCTTTGAAAGGGATGGATAGATTGTCAACGCATACCATTCTCCGGCACCGGGCAAGAGCATGACACTCCACACAAAAAGGAGAAAAAGGAGCAATAGTATCCTTCGTATATGCGCATACCGAATCATTGCCATGGGTGTCTTATGAATTATGGGGATTTAACCTTTTCCTCAAATAGTCTCACTCTTTATGATGAAGAGCTTCGTTCAATACTTTGTTCTTGGCGATGGTCGCTTGGAATTCTTTCAAATAGAAAGGTTCAAAATAGGCGACATCTTCAAATTCTGCCTTTTCAAAGCGTTGGTTTGCCAATGGAACCATATTGGCTGCCAAAGGATGAACGTCATCCAAGAATCGGGCATTCGGTGAGTCGATGACCGGTTTACACTTAGAAGATCCATTGCCAAAGAAACAAATCGGGCTTTCTTGCAACCATTCCGCATACGTTTCGGCAGTAACAATGTCGGCGGAAGCCTTGCGGACGGTGCTCAGGTCTGAACGGTAAATCGCAGCATAGACCTCCATTCTCCGGGCATCCAGCATAGAACAATACAAAACCTCCTTTGCTCCGCCTTCCCTGTTGATGGCTGTCGAAGCCAACAACTCCAATGTCGGGATGCTAATCAATGGGATTCCAAAGCCGAAGCATAATCCTTTCGCTACGGAAACGCCTATACGCAAACCAGTATAAGACCCCGGACCGGAACTTACTGCTACGGCATCGAGCTTTCTTCCGTTCTTTTTCATCTCTTTCAATGCCTCTTCGACATAAACGCCCAATAAAGAAGCATGGGAATGACCTTCATAAGAGGTCTTTTCAAACAAAACGTCTTGTCCGTCGGACAAAGCAACGGAACAGACATCTGTTGAAGTTTCGATATTCAAAATGCAAGCCATTATTCCTAACTATTAATCTATTTTCTATTAAACAAACGTGCTATCTCTCCAATCCAAAGCACCAATGAGGACGACCCGATTATCGTCAACCAGTCTTGGATTGAAAGAGGAACGACATTGAACATGGGTCCTCCCAACGAGACAATCATAATCTGACCCACTAAAATCAAAGCAGCCACCCCAAGGAATCCTTTGCTCGCTTTCATGTTTGCAAAAGCGGAAGTCCCTTCCATGAATGCTTTCGCATTGAACATATTCCAGAACTGAAGCATCACAAAGAAGGAGAAGAACCAAGACAAGTCATGAGGACTCAACCCGTCACTTGCATGGAAATGGAGAAGAAGTCCCATCAATACCACTACAAAAGCCAATCCGACACCAAAGATGCGCACGCTCATCGGGCGGGTGATAATGAAGTCCCCGTCTTTTCCGCTTTTCCTTGGCTTATCGTTCATCACACGCTCGTTCGGTGGCAATGAAGCCAATGCCCCGGCTGCAAATGTATCCATAATCAAATTAACCCAAAGCATCTGCGTGATGGTCAACGGGGATTCGGTTCCTATAAGGGAGCCCAACAAGACAATCACACAAGCTGCCACATTGATGGTCAACTGGAATAACAAGAAACGTTGGATGTTGCGGTAAAGGGAGCGTCCCCACATGACTGCCCTCGTTATGCTGCTGAAGGAGTTGTCCAAAATAGTGATATCGCTTGCCTCTTTGGCAACAGAAGTTCCATCGCCCATGGACAAACCGACTTGTGCAGCCTTCAAAGCCGGGGCATCATTCGTTCCGTCACCGGTCACTGCCACCACTGCTCCATGTTTTTGCAGCAACTGTACCAATCGTTGTTTATCTGTAGGACGTGCCCGGCACATGATTTTCAAGTCCATCACCCGGTTATAAGCCTCATCATCGCTCAATGCCTCGAAAGCCGGACCGGTAATGATGTTCCTGTCCGTATCTTCCGGTTTCCATATTCCTATCTGGCGACCGATTTCACGGGCTGTACCCGGAGTATCGCCTGTAACGATTTTCACAGATATTCCCGCATTCGTACAATGTTGCACAGCCGCTGGCACATCGGCACGAACCGGGTCTGATATGGCGACAACACCTAAGTAAGTCAAATCCAAACCCTCTTTAAGTCTGCCCTCTACATAAGGTGCGTCATCTTCATTTTCCCCTAACACTTGATAGGCAAATCCTAAAGTTCGCATCGCCTGGCCTTGGTAAGCCAACAACTGCTTCTCGATTTCCGGACGCATTTGTGCGGTCGGGACGAGGCTTCCGTTTGCCGCTACTTGCTTACAATGCGACAACACAATCTCCGGTGCGCCTTTTACATATAATACTTTCTTCTTCAACAAAGGGGAATTGACAACCGTTGCCATGTATTTACGCTCGGTCGAGAAAGTCAACTGGCTGATTACTTTGGCTCCTTCTCGAAGCGGCAGGTAATCCACTCCTTGGGAACGAAGCCATAACAACAATGCTGCCTCCGTCGGGTTGCCCAAAGTTTTCGTCTTGTCATCTACCGTCTCTAAATTGGCAGTGGAATTAACCGCGATTCCCTCCTTGATTAACCGGCTCAGCTCGTCATCGCCCAATGTCTGTTTCTCCAAATTATAGAACTTCGTTTCATGCACCTGCATCTGGTTCTGCGTAAGCGTTCCCGTTTTGTCGGTACAAATCACAGTCGTCGCTCCCATTGTTTCACAAGCGTGCATCTTACGAACCAAATTATTGGTTTTCAACATTCGGTTCATGCTCAATGCCAAACTCAAAGTCACGCTCATCGGCAAACCTTCAGGGACGGAAACCACTATCAAAGTGACTGCGACCATGAAGAAGTTCAGCAGATGGGAAAACCACTCCATTACCGAATAATCCTGCCCGGAGAGAACCAACTTAATCGTCAGGGTTAAAAAGGTGACAACCGCAATCGCATACCCAGCCTTGCTTATCACCTTGGCAAGTCCTTTCAATTGCATCTGGAGCGGTGTCTCTATATGATTGTCTATCTGTGATCCTTCATAAACCTTGCCATAACCGGTCGCATCTCCCACCTGTTCAACAACCATTATTCCATGACCATCCACCACGGTAGTTCCACGCATGACAACGTTCGACGGATATGTAGCTTCCTTGTCAAAGTCTGCTTCGTTGGTTGTCTTGCCAATCAACGGTTCTCCTGTCAAAGTCGATTCGTTTATCTGTAACGACACGGCTTCTAAAAGATGTCCGTCCGCCGGCACCTCTTCTCCTGTTCCCAACATCACAATATCTCCCACCACAACATCTTTCCGTGAGACTTCTGTGATACGCCCGTTTCGGACTACCGTTACTTGGATTTCATCATTGACCGTATTCAGTATGTCAAACTCCTTATTCGCTTTTACTTCAAAAAAGAATCCGACACAACTTGCCAACATAATCGCAAAGAAGATGCCTAATGGCTCTAAAAAAGCAGAGAATCCGGCTTGCTCCGGACCGAAACAATGGACACACGCAATGCCAACCGACAACACCCATGCGACCAACAATATCCGAATAATCGGGTCATCGAACTTCTCAATAAACTGTTTCCATAATGAAACTTTTGCAGGAGGAGTTAGTACATTTTCTCCATGCAACCGGCGACTTTCTTCTACTTGCTCATCAGTCAGTCCGCCAATCTGTTGTTTGTTTTCCATCTTCTCTTAATACTTATTTTGAAAATCAGCACAAACGTACGAAATTAATAGCAAACAAGCTGTATAATTTAGCCCAAATCACTCAGATAAATTAAGGCGAAGTAAATCTAAGACTTAATAGCAGCCTAACGCACAACAGTTACGTCGTAGATGACTTCGTTTCTGTAGGAAGTTATAATCATGGCTTTACCTTTATTTCATTATTGAATTTTCCATCCGGAAAGGTTGAGCGAAGGCAGATTGGAGCAAGAAGAATAGAACATTTGATCCATTTTCTTGACATACCGTTGTTTTAAAAAAAACATTGGACGTTTTTAAAAAAACATTGGACGTTTTCAAAAATTCCTCGTGATGTTTTTTTCAAAACAACGGTATGTTTTTTCGATAGGTCAAATGCCAAAATAAAGCATATTTTATCAAGAAAAGTATGCGTTTAAATGGTATTTAAACAGTATTTCAATGGTGTTTTAATGCCGATTATTCAACATCAATCTTCACCATCAAATAATCCTTAGGGACTTGTTCGCCCGCTTGGACATTCACATTAGTAATGACACCGGAGACAGGAGACACCACTCGGTTTAACATTTTCATTGCTTGGTGCACCAACAACAACTGCCCAGCCTTGACAGAATCTCCCTCTTTCACTTCCAATTCAACAATCGTGCCCGGCAAATGGGAAACGATATCGCCTTCATACGGTTTATGCCAAATAGGACGCTTCTTGAATTTCTCCGTCAAGATTGTTTTATATTCGCCCGATGCGATTGCAAAATCGACTAATTCTTTATACTCTTTTTCCATGACTACAAACAATTAAAATGGAGGAAGACCATGTTTCTTAGCCGGTCTGTACTCGTCTTTGAGGACCGTCATTTTCAATGTATGTAGTAAGTATTCACGTGTTTCTCGTGGCTCAATGACAGCATCGACAAAACCACGGGAAGCAGCGACATAAGGATTCGCAAATTTCTCAATATACTCTTTCACTTTCTCTTGGCGCATAGCCTCTTGGTCTTCTGCCGACGTGATTTCCTTGCGGAAAATAATGTTGGCTGCTCCTTCCGGACCCATCACCGCAATCTCCGCACTTGGCCAAGCAAACACGAAATCCGCACCCAAATGGCGAGAGTTCATGGCAATGTAACCGCCACCGTATGCCTTACGCAAAATAACAGTAACCTTCGGGACTGTCGCTTCGGAATAAGCATACAAGACCTTCGCCCCATGACGGATTACTCCTGCATGTTCTTGGTCAACACCTGGCAAATAACCCGGCATATCTTCCAATGTGACAATCGGAATATTGAAGGAATCACAGAACCGGATAAAGCGAGCCGCCTTATCTGCACTGTCACAATCCAATACGCCTGCCAAAACCATCGGCTGGTTGGCCACGAACCCGACTGTTTCACCACCCATGCGTCCAAAACCGACAACAATATTAGCAGCCCACAGTTTTTGCACCTCCAAGAATCGGGAATCGTCAACCAAGCATTCAATAATGTGGCGCACATCATACGGTTGTTTCGGGTCTTCCGGAACAATAGTATCAATATCCAAAGCCGTAGCCGGAACTTTTGGATCAACCACCTTTGCCTTTTCCTGGTTATTCCAAGGAATGAAGCTAAGCAGTTCTTTCACTTGGTCGAAACACTCCTCTTCGCTAACAGCATAGAAATGCGCATTGCCTGTCGTTTCAGCATGGACACGAGCACCGCCCAAATCTTCCATTGAAATGTCTTCTCCCAATACAGTCTTGATGACATTCGGTCCAGTAATAAACATTTTGGAAATATTCTCCACGACGAATACAAAATCTGTCAGAGCCGGAGAATAAACAGCACCACCGGCACATGGCCCCAATATCAAAGAAATCTGCGGAATCACTCCGGAAGCAATTGTGTTTCGGTAAAATATCTCACCATAACCAGCCAATGCTCCAACGCCTTCTTGGATTCTTGCGCCTCCGGAGTCATTGATACCAATGACCGGGCATTTCATTCTCAAAGCATGATCCATTATCTTCGTGATTTTGCGGGCATGCTGCAATCCTAACGAACCGCCGGCAACCGTGAAGTCTTGGGCGTAAATGCAGACAGGTAATCCGAAAATCGTACCGGTTCCTGTAACGACACCATCACCGGGGAACTCTTTCTTGTCCATTCCGAAGTCTCGGCCATCGTGCTTTACAAACAAATCATACTCATGGAACGAGCCTTCGTCCAACAACGAAAGGATGCGTTCACGCGCTGTCTTTTTGCCCATAGCTTTCTGCTTGGCAATGGAGGCTTCACCGCCACCCATTTCAACGACAGCTTTCTTTTCCCTGAGGGTCAAAACGTTCTTACTTAAATCTGTCATCTTCCTAAATAATCTATTTAATTAACGGCTATTTAACGGCCTTTGTCCGGTAGGAACATCGAGCCGTGCCTTTTAATATATTGTTTAGTTTTCCTCTATTCAATTGCCTGCGGATTGCTGAAATATTATCAATAAACACATGCCCTGTCAAATGTTCGCATTCGTGCTGAACGACTCTTGCAGCAAAACCATTCACCTCTTCTTCATGCTCGACCCAATCCGTATCGAAGTATTTAATACGAATCTTGGTGGAACGGGCGACTTTCTCGTGTATTCCCGGCAAACTCAAACATCCCTCTTCCATGGCAACGGTCTCCTCGCTTTTCTCTAAAAAGACCGGATTGATCATTGTCCGCTTGAAACCATCGCATTCTGGGAAATCGTCTTTGAGCACGTCCGCATCCAAAACCAACATTTGGATGGACAAACCCACTTGCGGGGCAGCCAATCCTACACCATCGGCGTTATACATTGTTTCATACATGTTTGCCTCTAACTTCTTCAAGTCAGGATATTCCTGAGAAACAGCCTGCGCTTCTTGTCTCAAGACTGGCAGACCATATAAATATACTGGTAAAATCATCTTATAATTTATATTTTTTGCTTTCTAAATAGGCTTGAAGAATAATAACCGCACTGATTTCATCCACCAATGCTTTGTCCTGCCTTTTCTTTTTTTTCAAACCTCCCGCCAACATCGCCTGGTGCGCCATGACTGACGTGAAACGTTCATCATAATATTCAACGGGGATTTGGGGGATTTTCTTCTTCAGATTGGCAACGAAAGATTCTACATATTTCATGTTCTCCGAAGGCTCGTTGTTCAGTTGTTTGGGCTGACCGACAACAATCAATTCCACCTCTTCTTTTGCTATGTAAGCAGACAGGAATTCCACCAGCTCTCCACTGGGTACAGTAGCCACTCCATTTGCTATCATTTGCAACGTGTCTGTTGCAGCGACACCGGTACGTTTTCTACCGTAATCTATTGCTATTATTCTTCCCATGTTGGCAAAGATAGTATTTTTATGTGTACGAGCAAGCTCTTTCTATAAAAATTCTATCCAAATATTCAGAGAAGCCCGCTGATTAATAGGCATTCTTGTCTCCTCTGAACATATTCACAAGGGTAACGACGATTATCTTGAGGTCTAAGAAAAAAGTCCAATTTTCAATGTACCAAACATCTCTTTTCACACGCCCTTCCATCTGTTCCAAAGTTTTGGTCTCTCCACGGTAGCCTGTCACCTGCGCCCAGCCTGTCACACCCGGTTTCACCAAATGACGAACCATATATTTATCAATCAAGGCGGAGTATTGTTCCGTATGCTTTAGCATGTGCGGACGAGGACCGACAACCGACATGTCTCCTTTAAAGACATTGATAAACTGCGGGAATTCATCCAAATTAGTCCTGCGCAAAAAGTCACCAATCTTTGTCTTGCGAGGATCATCCTTGACAGCTTGCATCGTGTCCGCTTGGTCGTTCACACGCATTGTCCGGAATTTATAGCATTCGAAGTCGTGTCCGTATAAGCCCGTGCGTTTTTGCTTGAAAAAGATAGGTCCAGGAGAGCTCCGCTTAATCAAGAAACCTATCAACACATATAATATAGGGAAAATGGTACAGAGGACAACCGATGAGAAAACAAGGTCGAAAGATCGTTTCAATGCTCGGTTATAAAAAGCCTGGAGAGGCTCGCGCCTAATGGTCAACAAAGGAACGGATTCCAGAAATTCCATCACCATGCTCTTCTTCACATTACGATAAAACTCAGGGACAATATAAAAACGGATCATCTGTTTCTCCGCAAAATTGAGCATCCGGAGAATCTTCTCGTCGTTCGTCCCCGGTAAAGTACAATAGATTTCGTCTATGTCTTTGGCAATCGCAAACTCTTCCACCTTGTCGGTCGTGCCTAAATAGCTGGGCAGAATATCCCTCAACGCCAAGTTATCATCAAAAAAACCTAAAATATTGAATCCTGAAGAGATATCATCCCGCATCGCCCGATACAATTCCATCCCGTTTTTCCCGGCACCGACAATAACCACACGCTTGAAGTTATATCCTTTTCTACGGTAAAACTTCAACAGCATCCGGACAAAGACACGCCAACAAGAAAAGACAACGATGGTCGAGACGTAATAAACCACCAAAAAAGTAGCCAAAACATCCTCGACATTCAGGAAAATAAGGCAAGTTGCGAAAAGGAATATCAATAACGATATGACAGAAAACGCCCTTTGGACAATCTTATCCAAATAAACGATAGACCGATGGAGCTGGATTGGCACAAAATAGAGCGAAAAGAAATAGCAAAAGTTCAAAAGAAGAAGCACTTCCCTTAAATTATTGTCTATCGCTTTTGTATAAAATGAATCCAATTCATGATATACCAAAAGGAACATCAGATTCAGGACCACCATATCCCCTATGCCTATCAACCATTGTATCAGATAGCCGTGTCTTCTGTCTAATTCCATTATTTATTATTTAGTCGAATACAAATGTAAGTAATTTTTACACAAAAAAAAAGAGAGACGCATAAATATATGCGCCTCTCCCTGTTTTATCAATATTTCCGAATATTATTTCTCAGCACGCATGATAACAACGCGGTTCCAGCTGTTTTCGCTATATGGCTGTTCTTCACAACCTTTCCACTCAACAGTGATTTGGCTAGAAGAGATACCATATTTATCAATCAATTCTTTAGCAACAGCCTTAGCACGTTTTTCAGACAACTGCATGTTGTAGTCTGCTTTACCTGTCTTCTTATCAGCAAAACCGATAACCTTGATAGGAGTGTTGTTTGCTTTGATGAATTCAGCAGTGTTATAGATATTGATTTGCTGGTTCTTGTCAATCTTAGAACTGTTCAAACGGAAGAATACAACATTGTCAACTACATTGTTTACGATTTCTTCAACTGTTTCTTTGCATTCCGGACAAGAAACCGGACGTTTACTCAATTCATCATTTTCAGCACGCAATCTGTTGATTTGACCGTTCAAGTCGTTCAACAAATCGTAATCCATCGGTTCCAATACTTCGAAGTTTGTCTTACCCAATTTGAATGTCAAACCAGCTGACAACTGAACAAGACCATCGCACAAGTGGTGCATGCTTACGCGGTTGAACTGTTCGTTCAACAATGAACCCTGCAACTCAACGTTCAAATCAACACGGTTGCTCAAACGGAACGCTGTCAAGATACCTGCGTTAAGTGTAGGAGATTCTGTTCTTGAACGTTCAACTGATTCTGTAGTTTTGAAACGCTGTGCATATCCCAAACCTACCCAAGGAATCAAACGGAACACTTTCTTTTCATTGTAAGGAGCCCAGAAATTAGTAACATCCCACAAGAAATCAATATGAGCAGCCATATATTTATTGTGCTGCATCACTTCTGCATTGCGACCTTCAAATCCGTGGATAACACCACCGTTCAACTGTGTTCTGAATCCCAAATACGGGTTGAACCATTTACCAAATGAGAATTGAGGAGCAAAGTTCAAACGATCACCGAAATTGGCATTTCCATTTTCATCACCGAACAACATGCTTGCGCCACCAGCGATTGAGATAAACCAGTTGTCACCAGCTTTATTCTTCTTGAAATTAGTCTTATAGCCTTTTTCAGTACTAAAACCTACCTGAGGTTGATACTCTTGTGCTGCAGCTGAGAATACAAAGCCAGACAGCAACGCTAAAAGAATAGCTTTAACCTTCATAATTTATAACATTAAAATTAAACAATCTACCTTTCGTTTTGAAAAACTCGATACAAAAATATCGATTTTCTATTTACTAAACAAATATTTTCAAAAAAATGTTTGTTCAATCCGCCTAAACTTTCAATTGTTTCTGATTTTTTATACTTTTTCAGCCAAACGAATCAAATATTGACCATAAGGATTCTTCTTCATCGGTTCTGCCAAAAGGCGCAATTTGTCAGAATCAATCCAGCCTTTGCGGAAAGCGATTTCCTCCAAACATGCCACTTTCAAGCCTTGCCTTTTCTCTATCACTTCAATAAATGTAGATGCTTCCGAGAGCGAATCATGCGTTCCCGTATCAAGCCACGCAAATCCCCTGCCCAATATCTGCATTTTCAATTGACCTTTTTCCAAGAATGCTTGGTTCACGCTGGTTATCTCCAATTCGCCCCGTGCCGACGGACGGACTTGCTGAGCAATGCCCACCACCTCATTGGGATAGAAATAGAGACCAACTACGGCATAATTTGATTGAGGATGTTCCGGCTTTTCATCAATCCGGGTCACATTTCCTGCTGCGTCAAAAGTGGCAACACCGTATCTTTCCGGATCGTTTACATAATAACCAAATATGGAAGCATTTCCTTCTGCCGCCTCATCTACTGCCTTTTGAAGCATTGCGGAGAAGCTTTGTCCATAAAATATATTGTCACCTAACACCAAACAAACGGAATCTTTCCCGATAAAATCCGCCCCGATGATAAAGGCTTGTGCCAATCCGTCCGGCGAAGGCTGTTCTGCATATTCAAACTGGACACCGTAACCAGAGCCATCGCCCAAGAGTCGTTTAAAACCGGGCAAATCCTGAGGTGTGGAGATTACCAAAATCTCTCTTATGCCCGCCAACATAAGCACAGATATGGGATAATAAACCATCGGTTTATCATATATAGGGAGCAACTGCTTGGAAACGCCTTTCGTTATCGGATAAAGCCGTGTTCCTGAACCTCCTGCCAATACTATTCCTTTCATAAGTATCTTGTTTCTTTATTTTACTTCTAATGCAAAAGTAAGCATTAAGTTCAATAAACCACTATTCTAAACAAAAAAGGATTAGAAATTTCTTCCTAATCCTTCCAACTCAAGAGGTTCCTGGCGGATTCGAACCGCCGTACACGGTTTTGCAGACCGCTGACTAAGCCACTCATCCAAGGAACCATTATTTCTCGTTTGCGGTTGCAAAGGTAGTACAAATTTTGAAACTACCAACTATCCGCAGCAATTTTTCTTTGTACTTTTTTTCTTTACATCGCACTCTCCGCGTTTCTTATCCATCATATCCTTTAGTTCACAGCCACTTACACAGCTGTCACAAGGATTCTGATTTTCTCGCGTACGACGAAAAAAACGAAATATTCCATATATGACGCGGGCAATGCAGAGTACAACCAGTACTCCGACTACCCAATCTTGCCAATTATTCATACAAACAATCCTCCAATCTGATAAACAGCAAATGATACAAGCCAAGCCAATCCCGTTGTGTAACAAGCAGCAAAAAGCGCCCATTTCCAACTACCCGATTCCTGTTTTATAGCCGCTATCGCCGCAATACACGGGAAGTAAATCAATACAAACAACATATAACAGAAAGCAACCAATGGAGTAATCGGAATTCGTTCTGCCAAACTTACTGAATCAGCATCCGGATCATCTGCATATAAGACACCTAATGTACTTACTACCAATTCTTTCGCTCCCACACCGGAAAGCAAGCCAATACCTAGTTTCCAATCAAATCCCAGTGGTTTTATAACTGGCTCTATACCACGTCCCAACTGGCCGATATAAGAATTTTCCTGCTGCTCGGCAACTGTTTCATAAGCATCATGATTCGGATAATACCCCAAGAACCAGATTATAATAGAAGCAATCATAATAATGCCTCCCATCTTTTTCAAATACTGCGCTCCCTTTTCCCATGTGTGACGGAAGATCGATTTTGCTGTCGGCATCCGGTAAGGTGGAAGTTCCATCACAAATGGAGTATCATCACCCTTCACCAGAAACTTGCTAAACAAGCGGGCCATTACCACAGCCAGTACAATACCAATCACATAAATACTTAACAACACCAGACTTGCATTGTTCGGGAAGAAAGCACCCACCAACAATAAATAAATTGGCAGACGCGCACTGCAAGACATCAAAGGATTTACCAACATTGTAATAAGACGGCTCTTCCGGTTCTCAATAGTACGGGAAGCTATAATAGCAGGTACATTGCATCCAAATCCCATAATCAAAGGAATGAATGATTTTCCGTGCAATCCCATTTTATGCATGATTTTATCCATGATAAAAGCTGCACGAGCCATATAACCCGAATCTTCCATAAGAGAAATGCAGAAATACAAAATCAAGATATTCGGCAAAAAGACAATAACCGCTCCTACCCCACCAATAATTCCATCAATCAGCAAATCTTTAAATGGACCTTCCGCCATATTATTGCGTAACAAGTCACCAATCTGCTCGACAAGCCATTCAATCCCCATCATCGGATATTCTCCAATGACAAACGTACCTTCAAACATCAGATACATAAAAAGGAAGAAAATAGGAAATCCCCAGACACGGTGAGTTACGATCGAATCCAGCACTTTTGTTGTCTGCGCCTGCTCCAAGTGATTATCTGTGAATGTCTCCTTCAGTGCACCACTGATAAATCCATATTTAGCATCCGTAATAGCCGATTCACAATCCTCATTCATTGTGTCCTGAACACGCTTCGACATCTTATCACGGACATGGAATATCTCATCCGCATTTGGTAATGTCCGCACAATGCGCTCAATGTCAGGATCATTCTCCAACAATTTAATGGATAGGAAACGGGTAGAATATTTATGACGGATAAATTCGTTTTTGGACACTTCACTTTTTACAGCTTCAATCGCTTTTTCGATATCAGGACCATGATTGATATGAATATGCCGGAAGACACGCCCCGTCTTTTTATGTTCACGTACATAATCTTCCAAATGCTCTTCCTCGTGGTTCTTACGATCTTCCAGAGAATCATGCCATTCGGTCAAATCCTTAAGAACTTCCGGATTCATATTTCCCTGTTTATCAAAGAAGTCTACTCCTTCATACAGATTGATAACAACATGAAACAAGGTATCCAATCCACGATTTTTCTTACTGACAGTAGGCAACATCGGCACCCCGAACAACTTACTCAACAGATGATAATCCAATGTATTTCCACTGGCTTCCAACTCATCATAAATATTCAGAGCTACCACCATGCGGACATTCATATCTATCAATTGAGTAGTCAGATATAAGTTTCGCTCCAGATTAGAGGAATCGACTACATTAATAATCACGTCCGGAGTTTCATCGATAATATGACGACGCACATAGATTTCTTCCGGCGTATAAGCAGACAAAGAATAAGTTCCCGGCAAATCGACAATACGGAAATGATAGCCTTCGAAATCAAAATAACCTTCTTTGGCATCCACGGTTACGCCGCTGTAGTTTCCAACATGCTCATGAGCACCGGATGCAAGATTAAATAAAGAAGTCTTGCCACTGTTCGGGTTTCCGACCAAAGCAACATTAATGGTACGGCGTTTACCTAACGCCAACCGTTTCATATCTTCTTCTTTTACTGAAAGGTCTTCAGGCAATCCTTCATGATAAACGGTCTTCTCGGCCAGTTTCTTTGCTTCCTCTTCGCTGATAACTTCGATCATTTCAGCTTCCTGACGACGAAGAGAAATTTCATAACCTAAAACTTTATATTTTATGGGATCTTTTAGCGGAGCATTCAACAGCACTTCAACCGTTTTACCTTTAATGAAGCCCATCTCCACAATACGTTTACGAAAACCACCGTGCCCCAATACCTTTACAATAACACCTTTTTCTCCTGTTTTTAATTCGGACAAACGCATAACTCTCAAAATTTTTGGCAAAGATAATTCATAACTTCGGAGCATGCAAATTATTTAGAATGTTTTTAAATAACAGTTTTTTTCATCCTCTAAAAGATTCAGAAAAAATAAAAAAACTTATTGATAAACTCGTATCTTTGCAGGTATGATACAACAACGCGTTACAAAATATATAGAAAAGGAACATTTATTCTCACCGGATGATAAAATCCTGGTCGCATTGAGTGGTGGTGCCGACTCGGTGGCATTACTATATATTCTGCATACAGCAGGCTATCATTGCGAAGCCGCACATTGTAATTTCCACCTGCGAGGCAAAGAGTCAGACCGGGACGAGTTATTTGTCCGCCAACTTTGCGAAAGAATGGAAATCCATTTACATACCATTGATTTCAACACGACCCAATATGCAACGGAAAAACATATTTCGATTGAAATGGCCGCACGGGAACTCCGCTACCAATGGTTCGAGAAAATTAGAAAAGAATGTCAGGCAGATGTTGTCGCTGTGGCCCATCACCAGGATGATAGCATAGAAACTATACTACTTAACCTGATTCGGGGAACAGGAATTACCGGTCTGTTAGGAATCCGCCCCCGTAATGGAACCATCGTACGCCCTCTGCTTTGTATCAACCGGGAAGAGATAATTCGTTACCTGCAAAACATCGGACAAGATTATGTGACAGACAGCACCAATCTGGAAGACGAATATACCCGTAATAAAATCCGACTCAACCTCCTTCCCCTCATGCAGGAAATTAATCCGTCAGTCAAAAACACTCTGATAGATACGAGTAATTATCTGAATGATGTAGCCACTATATATAATAAATGTATAGAGGAAACTAAAAAGAAAATCATTACAGCAGAAGGTATCCGAATCAGTGATTTAGTAAAGGAACCGGCACCCGAAGCCATCTTATTCGAAGTCCTGCATCCTCTAGGATTCAATTCCGCACAAATCAAAGATATCACCCATTCGCTTCATAGCCAACCGGGCAAGCAATTCTGTAGCAAAGAATGGAGAGTGATAAAAGACAGAGAATTCCTATTAATAGAAACAGCTGAATCTGAAAATGAGACTCTTCCTCCTTTTCAAATTATCAAAGAAGAAAAAGAATACACCCCGGATTTTCTCATTCCACGTGAAAAGGAAATTGCCTGTTTTGATGCCGACAAACTGAATGGAGAAATTCATTACCGGAAATGGCAGCCGGGAGACACTTTTATTCCTTTTGGAATGAAAGGAAAGAAAAAAATAAGCGATTATCTGACCGACCGTAAATTTTCTATCAGCCAAAAAGAACGCCAATGGGTACTCTGCTGTGGAGAACACATCGCATGGCTGATAGGCGAACGAACAGACAACCGCTTTCGTATTGATGAAACGACTAAGCGCGTCGTGATTTACAAAATAGTCTGAGGCAACTTCTGTTTCTTGAAACAATCTGATAACAAAGCTGCAAAAGGAGTTTCATACACCCTTGCTTTCCTAACGCAAGCTTTTACACAAGCGCAACATTTGATACATTTAGCCTCATCCGTATGTAGCTCATCCCCTTTCGTTATAGCCCCTGCCGGACAACGGACCACACATAACCCGCAATGGGTACACAAATCCTCATCTTCCACCCAAGGAACGCGGGGAAGCGGTGTACCACTTTTACGTAACTTGATGACTTTCCTCAAAAAACGGAACAAAGGAAAGAATGGCTGACTCGGACGTTTGATAGCACGTACATCCACCGGATAAAGGGTATCCATACTATCAGCTGTCTGTATTTTTTCCATGATTTTCTTCCCAAACTCCGCAGCAAAAGCTAAATCCGATTCATCTGGACGTCCCACTGCAATCGGGTATTTGTCGGTACTATATGAATGTTCTCCAATAAAAGTTGCCCCGGCAATTACTTTAAATCCATGAGGAATAGCAAAAGCATCCAATTCCATTAAAGCTTTTTCATAAGCGCGATTTCCGTAAACCACTACCAAAACGGTAGAAGTATCCACTCCACGGATATACTGTAAACGTTCCATTGCCAAAGGAGCGACATGTCCTCCATACACAGGCACTACAATAATAGCCAAAGAAGATGTAGGAATCACAATTTCATCCGCAATCTGCTGCGTCACATTAATAGGAAAAATATTTTTTATGCCCGTCCCGTGAACAATCGCCTCCGCAACTTGTTTAGATGTGTGTGTAGGCGAAAAATAAATTAAATGAGCTTCATTTACTGTCATACTATTTTCTTTTATGTAGCAAAGATACACTTTTACGTGGAAAAAAATGTTTGATTGTTCATGAAACCAAAAAAAATTATTATCTTTGCCCCGTTGAAACATTCTACGATTCAACATATACATCCCTAATTCAGAATAAAAAACAAAACGTATGCTCGCATATCTGTAGCCATGAGCTGTAGTAATGCTGTCCATAATTCAGCAAAAAAAGAAATATTAATAACTTACCATACTATATGTATAACATTATCCAATTAAACGACAAAAATCTGTCGGAACTTCAAGTTATTGCCAAAGAGTTAGGCATAAAAAAAGCAGACTCATACAAAAAAGAAGACCTTGTTTATAAAATACTCGATGAACAGGCCATTGTAGGAGCTACAAAGAAAGTTGCCGCAGATAAGCTAAAAGAAGAACGCAAAAATGAAGAACAAAAGAAAAAGCGTTCACGGGTAGCTCCTACCAAAAAAGAAGACAAAGTGGTTTCCGCAACAAAGAGTGAAGAGGCTAACAAGACAAAAGAGACCGCTCCTGTAAAAGCTGCACCACAACCTTCCAAGAAAGAAGAAAGTACAAACAAAGAAAAAGAAACTGTTGTTGTAGAAGCTAAAGCGGAAAACACTGCTACTCCCAAGCGTAAAGTAGGCCGTCCTCGTAAGAACTCTGACGCAGAAGAGAAAAAAGAAGTAGAAAATGCAAAACCGGCAGCACCCAAAGTAGTGGAACCTAAACCTGTTGTTGCAGAGAAAGCTACTGGTGCTACGGAAAAGCCAGCTCCGGTACAACAGCAAACAGCTGAGAAGAAAGCAAAAAACAAACCAGCTGCAGAAGCAAATAAACCTGTTGCAGAAACAAATAAACCGGCTACTGAACCTAACAAACCTGTTGTAGAGAAAAAGGTAATAGATAAACCACAAAAGAAAGCTGCACCCGTTATCGACGAGGAAAGTAATATCTTATCCAGCGTTGACGACGATGATTTTATTCCAATCGAAGATCTGCCTTCTGAAAAAATAGAGCTTCCTACCGAATTATTCGGAAAATTCGAAGCTACTAAAACAGAATCAGCACAGACAGCACCGGAACAGCCATCTCATCCTCAACAGCAACAACAATCTCAACAGCAGCAGTCCCAGCAGCAACGTCCGCGTATTGTTCGCTCACGCGACAATAACAACGGTAATAACAATGCTAACAACAATGGAAATAATGGCAATAACGCCAATAATAATTTCCAGCGTAACAACAATAACCAGAATCAGGTTCAGAACCCAAATCAAAATCAGAATCAGAACCAGAACCAACAACGCTTACCGATGCCACGTGCCGCTCAGCAGAACAATGCGGGTGAAAATCTTCCGGTACAACAGCAGCAGGAACGTAAGGTTATTGAACGCGAAAAGCCTTATGAATTCGACGATATTCTCAACGGAGTAGGTGTTCTGGAAATTATGCAGGATGGATACGGATTCCTCCGTTCTTCCGACTATAACTACCTTTCTTCTCCGGACGATATTTACGTATCACAGTCTCAAATCAAACTATTTGGTCTGAAAACCGGTGATGTAGTAGAAGGAGTTATCCGTCCACCCAAAGAAGGAGAAAAATATTTCCCATTGGTAAAGGTTTCGAAGATCAACGGACGTGATGCAGCTTTCGTTCGCGACCGTGTTCCTTTCGAACATCTGACACCTCTCTTCCCGGATGAAAAGTTTAAACTTTGCAAAGGCGGTTATTCAGACTCTATGTCTGCCCGTGTCGTCGATCTTTTCGCTCCTATCGGTAAAGGCCAGCGTGCATTGATCGTTGCCCAGCCAAAGACAGGTAAGACCATCTTAATGAAAGATATCGCAAACGCTATCGCAGCCAACCACCCGGAAGTTTACATGATTATGCTGCTGATTGACGAACGCCCGGAAGAAGTAACAGACATGGCGCGCAGCGTTAATGCAGAAGTAATTGCTTCTACTTTCGACGAACCGGCAGAACGCCACGTAAAAATTGCAGGTATCGTATTGGAAAAGGCAAAACGTCTGGTAGAATGTGGTCACGACGTAGTTATCTTCCTTGATTCTATCACCCGTCTGGCTCGTGCATACAATACAGTATCTCCTGCATCCGGCAAAGTCCTTTCCGGTGGTGTGGACGCAAATGCACTTCATAAACCTAAACGCTTCTTCGGTGCTGCCCGTAATATTGAAAACGGTGGTTCACTGACCATTATTGCTACCGCATTGATTGATACCGGTTCTAAAATGGACGAAGTTATCTTCGAAGAATTCAAAGGTACAGGTAATATGGAGTTACAGCTCGACCGTAACCTGTCCAACAAACGTATCTTCCCGGCGGTCAACATTACCGCATCCAGCACTCGTCGCGACGACCTGTTGCTTGATAAAACAACCCTTGACCGCATGTGGATATTACGCAAATATCTTGCCGACATGAATCCGATCGAAGCAATGGACTTTGTTAAAGACCGTCTGGAAAAAACCAGAGACAACGACGAATTCCTGATGAGCATGAACAGCTAATCAACAGCAAACTTATAAATGAACGGTGAACAAACTGCGCCATAACAAGTGCAGTTTATTCACCGTTTTCTTTTTCGGTAACCCATTTTATGACTTATCACCTGCCGTTTATCACTTATCATTCAACTCCCATCACCGATAGTTACCCCTAACCGCTTGCCACACCTTTCATTTTTGTACAAAATACTTTCATTTGCGTCCAAAACTACTACCTCGCCCTTTTTTACGTTTCCTTTTTTCCTACTTTTGCTTCCAAATCAAATATTACTTAATTCTAACCAGTAATGAAAACTATTTATCCATTCATGGGATTAGCCCTGTGCAGCGTGACAGCGCAGGCCCAAGAAAAGCCCAATTTCCTGATTATCCAGTGCGACCATCTGACACAACGCGTTGTGGGAGCTTACGGACAAACACAAGGCTGCACCCTCCCTATTGACGAAGTCGCTTCACGAGGAGTTATCTTCTCCAATGCTTATGTAGGCTGCCCTCTCAGCCAACCCTCACGCGCTGCTTTATGGAGTGGCATGATGCCTCATCAAACCAATGTACGTTCCAACTCCAGCGAACCTATCAACCCACGTATTCCCGAAAATGTACCGACATTAGGAAGTCTTTTTTCTGAAAACGGTTACGAAGCCGTACACTTCGGAAAAACGCATGACATGGGTTCACTTAGAGGATTCAAGCATAAAGAACCAGTAGCCAAGCCATTCACTGATCCGGAATTCCCGGTCAATAACGACAGCTTCCTGGATGTAGGAACATGCGAAGACGCTGTTGCTTATCTAAGTAATCCGCCGGAAGAACCATTCATCTGTATCGCAGATTTTCAGAACCCTCACAATATCTGTGGATTTGTAGGAGCGAACGAAGGAGTACATACCGACCGCACCATTAGCGGAACCCTTCCGGAACTACCAGCCAATTTCAATGTAGAAGACTGGAGCAATATCCCTAAACCTGTACAATACATCTGCTGCAGTCATCGCCGCATGACCCAGGCCTCTCATTGGAATGAAGAGAATTACCGTCATTACATTGCTGCTTTCCAACACTATACCAAGATGGTTTCCAAGCAAGTAGACAGCGTATTGAAAGCACTTTACTCCACTCCTGCCGGAAAAAACACAATCGTTATTATCATGGCTGACCATGGTGATGGGATGGCTTCACACCGCATGGTGACCAAACACATCAGCTTCTACGATGAAATGACCAACGTACCGTTTATCTTTGCAGGTCCCGGCATCAAACAACAGAAAAAGCCCATAGACCAAGTATTGACACAGCCTACACTGGATCTTCTGCCTACCCTTTGTGATTTGGCAGGAATTCCTGTTCCGGCCGAAAAACCGGGAATCAGCCTTGCACCTATATTAAAAGGAGAGAAACAGAAAAAAACTCACCCTTATGTCGTTTCCGAATGGCATAGCGAATATGAATATGTCGTTACTCCCGGACGTATGGTACGCGGACCGAGATACAAGTACACTCACTATCTGGAAGGTAACGGAGAAGAGCTATATGATATGAAAAAGGATCCGGGAGAACGCAAGAATCTCGCCAAAGACCCTAAATACAGTAAAGTCCTCGCCGAACACCGTGCCATGCTTGATGATTACATCGCCCGCACCAAAGACGATTACCGGAGTTTGAAAGTAGATGCCGATCCACGATGCAGAAACCATACTCCCGGCTACCCCAACCACGAGGGCCCTGGGGTACGAGAGATACTCAAAAGAAAATAAATTATAAAAAAGAGTGAAGATTTCTTTGTAATCTTCACTCTTTTTAGTTCTTTTGCAGATAAACTTACAAGCAAGCAATTCTTATATCAGGTGAAAAAACACAGACGTCATATAATTGCAATAGTCGTAACCGCATTAATATCGGTCACCTTATATGCTGCACGTACAAATTCAGATCGTCTTTCTTTATTACAACCTTTACTTGAATACAATCATCCATTTAGTCCGGACGCCCCTGTCGACAGCATCATTGCCTGGGAAAAACTTTTAGAACCGGAATTACAAAAGGAACAACAATACCCACTCCTATTCCAGATAAATCTGCTGACCGTTCAAGCCTTAATCACAGAAGGCAACATCAGTCTCGCCATCAACCAGGCCAATCAGATGTACCAGAAAGCCAGAGAAATGGACTATCCTTTGGGAACAGCACTCGCATTACACGCCATTGGAAATACCTATTTAAGTTCGTCAACACCACAAGTTGCCATCAAATCGTATAAGGAAGCATTAGAAATCATTCAGAAACTCCCTCATGCCAACCAATATATCAAAACGATCTTGTCCCAATTTATCCTGACGAAGCTCAACTATCACCAAATGACAGATATAGAAGACAATATCCGGGAACTCGAATCTGTTATCAACAAGGATACGAATCCCCAAGACGATTTCCACCTTGTTTATTGTCAGGCATTCTATCGCATCCAGATGCATCATCTTCCGGAAGCATTAAACTATATACGACAAACCGAACAAATCAGCCGGCAACACCAGTACCCATATTTTCATTTAATGATTAAATACCTGTATTCACGCTACTACACTGAATCCAAAGAATACACGCAGGCACTAACCACACTTGACGAATTACTTTCGCATACCAAAGCAGCCAACTCATACAGATCCCTGCAAGTACTGAAAGATCGTGCACACATACTTACACTAATGGGAAACAGCAAGGAAGCATGTGAAGCTTATGAAATATTCAATACGTACAAAGACTCTTTGGACGCAATGAATTATATTCGCCAAATCAATGAATTGCACACCCTCTACCAAATAGATAAAAATGAACTGGACAACTTAAACAGACAGAAGACAATCCTCTACTGGAGCTGGTTCACCATCCTATTCATAGTCATACTGATTGTATTTTTCATCCTTTTGGTCAGACGAGGAAATAAAAAACTGCGCCAATCACAGCAGGAACTGGAAAAAGTGAAAAAGCAAGAAGAAAATTCCATCCGGACAAAGAGCCTTTTCCTTTCCAACATGAGCCATGAAATTCGCACGCCGCTCAATGCGTTGTCCGGCTTCTCCTCCATCCTGACGGAAGAATCCATCGACAACGAGACCCGGAAACAGTGTAGCGATATTATTCAGCAAAATTCAGAACTGTTACTCAAGCTGATTAACGACGTAATCGACTTGTCCAGTCTCGAAGTAGGCAAGATGAAATTCAAATATGAGCGATGTGATGCAGTGGCAATATGCAGAAACGTTATCGACATGGTTGAGAAAATAAAACAAACGAATGCTAACGTCCGTTTTTCGACCTCTCTCCATTCATTAGAATTGACGACAGACAATGCAAGGTTACAACAATTATTAATCAACCTTCTCATCAATGCAACCAAATTTACTCCGCAAGGTTCCATCACCATGGAACTGGAAAAACAGACAGAAGACATAGCACTGTTTTCCGTGACCGACACCGGTTGCGGTATCTCTCCGGAGAATCAGAATAAAATATTCAACCGTTTTGAGAAACTGAATGAAAATGCTCAAGGGACAGGACTCGGTCTGTCTATCTGCCAACTCATTATCGAGCAGCTGGGCGGCAAAATATGGATTGACTCCAATTATGAGGAAGGAGCCCGTTTCCTGTTCACACACCCCATTTACCATGAGCAACAAGGAAAGGAGGAAGCCAAATGAAACAAGTCCTGCTCCTGATCCTTCTATTATGCTGCACCCTCACCGGAAAAGCCAGCACCGAGATTGTTTTGGAATCCGACAGCCTGATAAAGGTGTTGGAAACATTACCGTACGATACGACACGGCTGAATGTTCTCAATCAAATCATCAGAATAGAACAAAACAACCAGCAATGTATCCAATATTCAGATGCATTAATGAAAGAAGCATTGCAACTGGGAAATGACAAATATGCCGGTCTGGCTGCTTACTACCATATTTTATACTATTACAATCGTAATAATCAAGACAGTGTAGCCAAATGGCTCACCATAATGGAGCCTCATGCCCGGAAATCAGATTTATGGAATTACTTCTTTGATGCCAAACGTTTCCAGATAGACCTGTACACATTCAACGAACAATACGAACTTGCTATCAACGAATCTCAAAAGATGCAACAGCAAGCCTCCCAAATGAATAGTAACCGGGGTAGTATGGCTGCCTATCAATGCTTGAGTAATGCATATATCGGCAGCCAGCGCTGGGATAAAGGAATAGAAGCACTGGAGGCTGCCTACCAGCTACTCACTCCGACAGAAAATCCGGTGGTCCGTATCTCGGTATTGTCACAGTTAGTATCCGTTGTCAAAGAAAAGAAGGATAATAAAAAACTACTCAAATATTTGCAGGAACTGGAAAACACTCTTCATAACCACATCAGTGCAAACCCATCCTTAAAAGCGGGATTTGCCGATGTATACCTGTTCAATGAACTGTTCTACAGCTATTATTACCTGAATACCCATCAGCCGCAACAAGCCTATGAACATCTCGTAAAATCTAAAGAATATCTGGACGAGAATACTTATTTCATGTATAAAGTACTCTATTTCGACACATTTGCCAAATATTACCAGGCAATTGGAGCCTACCAACAGGCATCGGATTATATCGACACGACACTGACGATGTTGAAGAAAGACTTCACAAGCGACTATGCCGAACAGCTACTCGAAAAGGCCAGAATATGGAAACAGGCAGGGCAAAGCGGAAAAGCCATCCCCCTGTATGAGCAGGCACTTGCCATCAAAGACTCGACAGCCACTGTACTCTCAAACAATCAGATGGCACAGATACAAAGCAAATACAATATCGAAAAAACAGAACTGGATCAAAAAAGGGAAAACAACCGGATCCAGCTCACCTATCTGATCTTTATATTTGTTATCCTGATTCTGCTTTTTATCTTTATGGCACGACTCTTTATGGTACGGAAGGCACTCAAATACGCGGAAAACGAAATCCGGAAAACAACAGAAAACGTGCGGAAGACCAATGAAATAAAAAATCGCTTCCTGTCCAACATGAGCTATAACATCCGTACCCCACTCAACAATGTGGTCGGTTTCTCACAACTCATAGCCAGCGAACCCAATATAGACAAGGAAATAAGGCAAGAATACTCAAACATCATCCACAAAAGTTCGGAGAAGTTAATGAGACTTGTCAATGACGTTCTCGACTTATCCCGTTTGGAAGCTCAGATGATGAAGTTCCAGTTGCAAGACTATGATGCCACTACCCTATGCAAGGAAGCATGCAGCATGGCGCAGATGAGGAACGAAGAAACTGGTATCCAGATTGAATTTTCCAGCGAAACGGACGCCCAAATTCATACCGATATAATGCGACTGACACAGGCCTTGATTAGCGTACTGGTGTACCCACAAGAACACCGGCAAGCACGAATCATCCGGTTCACATTAAGCCAGAATGAAGACATGCTTTGTTTCCGGATCACTAATTCACCTTTGGCAGACCATGCATTCGTATCACAGGAAACCATCATCCGGCATGATATCAACCTGTTGTTACTAAAACATTTCGGAGGAAACTATCTCGTCAACGATAAAACTCCCGAAGGTCCGGAAATTGTTTTCATCTACCCCATCGTTTCCGAATCGAAATAAAGCACTATCTTTGCAAAGTGTAAACTTAAACACTTAATTATGTACACCAACAAACAGATTTGGAGTGTCAGTTATCCGATACTACTAAGCTTGCTGGCACAAAATGTCATCAATGTCACCGACACAGCATTCCTCGGACACGTGAGTGAAGTAGCCCTTGGAGCATCAGCTATGGGCGGGTTATTCTATATATGCGTATTCACCATCGCATTCGGATTCAGTACCGGTTCGCAGATAGTCATCGCACGACGCAATGGCGAAGGACGCTATTCGGATGTCGGTCCCGTCATGATTCAAGGAATCATGTTCCTGTTCGTCATGGCCCTGCTGCTATTCGGATTCACCAAAGCATTCGGTGGAAACATCATGCGTTTGCTGGTTTCTTCAGAATCCATCTACGAAGGAACAATGGAGTTTCTGAACTGGCGTATTTACGGATTCTTTTTCTCTTTTATCAATGTCATGTTCCGGGCATTGTACATCGGCATTACACGCACTAAAGTGCTAACCATCAATGCTATTGTCATGGCATTAACTAATGTCGTACTGGACTATGCATTAATCTTCGGAAAGTTCGGTTTGCCGGAAATGGGTATCAAAGGGGCTGCTATTGCTTCCGTATTGGCAGAAGCCTCCTCCATTCTCTTTTTCGTCATCTATACGTATGCCACGGTCGATTTAAAGAAATACGGTATGAACCGCCTGCGCACATTCGATCCTGCATTGCTGATGCGGATTCTTAGTATCTCCTGCTTCACCATGCTGCAATATTTCCTGTCGATGGCTACCTGGTTTGTTTTCTTCGTAGCCGTAGAACGGTTGGGACAACGGGAACTGGCAATTGCCAATATCGTCCGAAGTATTTATGTCGTATTGTTGATTCCGGTCAACGCACTGGCTACGACTACCAACAGTCTTGTCAGCAATGCTATTGGTGCAGGAGGCATCCAGCACGTGATGCCGCTCATTAATAAAATTGCGCGTTTCTCCTTTTTCATCATGCTGGGGTTAGTAGCGGTATCGGCACTGTTTCCGCAGTTCCTGCTCTCTATCTACACCAGTGAAGCCGCACTCATTACGGAGTCCGTACCTTCGGTATATGTAATTTGTTTTGCCATGCTTATCGCATCCGTAGCCAATGTAGTGTTCAACGGTATCTCCGGAACAGGAAATACACAGGCAGCCCTGTTGCTCGAAACGATTACAATTATCATCTACGGATCATACATCATTTTCATCGGAATGTGGCTGAAAGCACCGATCGAAATTTGCTTTACGATTGAGATTGTGTATTATAGCTTGCTGTTGATAACAAGTTATATTTATCTCAAAAAAGCAAAATGGCAGAATAAAAAGATATAAATACAAGAGATTTTTGTACATTTGCAAGCTCAAATAAAGAGTAGACGGAAAAGTCCCTCTTTCGCCCAAGTAAATTGTAATTAGTAATTCGTAATTAAATAACTATGTTCGATAATTTAAGTGAAAGACTAGAACGGTCATTCAAGATTCTGAAAGGTGAAGGCAAAATCACCGAAATCAACGTGGCGGAGACGCTGAAAGACGTACGTAAAGCACTTCTCGACGCCGACGTAAACTACAAGGTGGCAAAGAATTTCACGGATACAGTGAAAGAAAAAGCTCTTGGCCAGAACGTGCTTACGGCTGTGAAGCCAAGCCAGTTGATGGTGAAAATCGTACATGATGAACTTACGCAGTTGATGGGTGGAGAGACAGCCGAGATCAATATCGACGCCCGTCCGGCAGTTATACTGATGTCAGGTTTGCAGGGTTCGGGTAAGACCACCTTCTCCGGTAAACTGGCACGGATGCTGAAAACCAAGAAGAACCGTAAGCCATTATTGGTGGCTTGTGACGTTTACCGTCCGGCAGCTATCGAACAGTTGCGTGTATTGGCAGAACAGATTGAAGTACCGATGTACTGCGAACTGGACAGCAAGAATCCGGTAGAAATCGCACAACACGCTATTCAGGAAGCTAAAGCCAAAGGATATGACCTCGTAATCGTCGATACAGCCGGACGTCTGGCAGTAGACGAACAGATGATGAACGAGATCGCCGCTATCAAAGAAGCAATCAACCCGAACGAAATTCTGTTCGTGGTAGACTCCATGACCGGTCAGGATGCTGTAAACACGGCTAAAGAATTCAACGAACGTCTGGACTTCAACGGTGTGGTACTGACCAAACTTGATGGTGATACCCGCGGTGGTGCGGCTCTTTCTATCCGTTCGGTAGTGAACAAACCGATCAAATTTGTTGGTACAGGTGAAAAGCTGGAAGCAATCGACCAATTCCACCCTGCCCGTATGGCCGACCGTATTCTTGGTATGGGTGACATCGTTTCATTGGTAGAACGTGCACAGGAACAATATGATGAAGAAGAGGCTAAACGTTTACAGAAGAAAATTGCCAAGAACCAATTCGACTTCAATGACTTCCTTAGCCAGATTGCACAAATCAAGAAAATGGGTAATCTGAAAGACCTTGCCTCCATGATTCCGGGAGTAGGAAAGGCAATCAAAGATATTGATATTGACGACAATGCTTTCAAAAGCATCGAAGCTATCATCTACTCCATGACTCCGGCAGAACGTTCCAACCCGGAAATACTGAACGGATCACGTCGTACACGTATCGCCAAAGGTAGCGGAACGACTATTCAGGAAGTAAACCGCCTGCTGAAACAGTTCGACCAGACTCGCAAAATGATGAAGATGGTAACTAGCAGCAAGATGGGTAAGATGATGCCTAAAATGAAAAGATAATCATTCAATAGATCCAAACTGATTATAACAAAAAAGAGGAAGTTTCGACTTCCTCTTTTTTGTATCCGGAAGCCTACGGTAGAAAGTAGTTTCTCCACTAACAAACTGATAATATACTGCTCATCTCCTGACAAAAATTCCAATCCTTTTGGAGAGTTCAGTTATTTATTTTACTTTTGCCCATCACCAATAAATACTCTGAAAATATGACTCTGATAGACGGAAAAGCCATTTCCGAACAAGTGAAACAAGAGATTGCAGCCGAAGTAGCCGAAATTGTGGCTCGTGGCGGAAAACGCCCGCATCTGGCGGCTATCCTTGTTGGACACGATGGTGGTAGCGAAACGTATGTAGCTGCCAAAGTAAAAGCCTGTGAAGTATGTGGATTCAAGTCCTCCCTCATCCGTTATGAAAGTGACGTGACCGAAGAAGAACTGCTTGCCAAAGTACGCGAACTGAATGAAGACGACGATGTAGACGGCTTTATCGTACAACTTCCCTTACCTAAACATATCTCCGAACAGAAAGTAATCGAAACGATTGATTACCGTAAAGATGTAGACGGCTTCCACCCGATCAACGTAGGCCGTATGTCCATCGGACTTCCGTGTTATGTATCCGCTACTCCCAACGGCATCCTCGAATTGTTGAAACGTTATAACATAGAAACTTCCGGAAAAAAGTGCGTCGTACTCGGACGCAGCAATATTGTCGGCAAACCGATGGCTGCCCTGATGATGCAGAAAGCCTATCCGGGCGATGCCACAGTAACCGTATGCCACAGCCGTAGCAGAGACCTGGTAAAAGAATGTCAGGAAGCTGATATTATTATCGCTGCTTTGGGACAACCGAACTTTGTAAAAGCCGAAATGGTGAAAGAAGGCGCGGTAGTTATTGACGTAGGTACTACCCGTGTGCCGGATGCAACCAAGAAATCAGGTTTTAAACTGACCGGCGACGTGAAGTTTGACGAAGTTGCACCGAAATGCTCATTCATCACTCCCGTACCGGGCGGTGTTGGACCAATGACGATTGTATCGTTAATGAAAAATACACTCTTAGCTGGTAAGAAAGCTATTTATCAATGAGACATACCCTGTTTCTGATGATTTTGCTTCTCTCTTTGTCCTGCACCTCCCGGTCGCAGGCAAAGAGAGATTCTATCATTGACACCCTGTCGGACAGCCTTTCCGACAGCATCTTCTCCACCGACACCCTACGCCTCCTTTTCGTAGGTGACCTCATGCAACATCAGGGACAAATCAACGCTGCACGAACATCAACCGGCTATGATTACTCCACATGTTTCACGTATGTCAAAGAAGAAATAAAGAAAGCCGACCTCTCCATCGCCAACCTGGAAGTGACATTAGGAGGCAAACCTTACAAAGGTTATCCTGCTTTCAGCGCGCCGGACGAATTTCTGACCGCAATTCACGATGCAGGTTTCAATGTTTTAGTGACTGCCAACAACCACAGTCTCGATCGTGGTAAATCCGGACTGGAGAGAACCATTCAATTAATAGACTCTTTAAAGGTTCCACACGCAGGCACGTATATCAACGCTGATGAACGCGAAAAGAAATATCCTCTTTTATTAGAAAAGAACGGATTCCGCATCGCCCTGCTCAACTACACGTATGGAACAAACGGCATCCCCGTTACCCCTCCTAATATCGTGAACTATATCGATACAGCCATCATCGCCAAAGATATTGAAGAGAGTAAAGCAATGAAGCCGGATGCCATCATAGCTTGTATGCATTGGGGAATCGAATACCAGTCACTCCCGGACAAAGAGCAAAAATTCCTCGCCGACTGGCTGATTGAAAAAGGAGTAAACCATATCATCGGCTCCCATCCTCACGTAGTTCAGCCCATCGAAGTTCGCACAGACAGCCTGACGAATGACAAACATCTCGTAGTCTATTCGCTGGGAAATTATATTTCCAATATGTCCGCCCACCGCACTGACGGAGGACTGATGGTAAGAATGGAATTAGTAAAAGACAGCACTGTCCGCCTCAATAATTGTGATTATAGTTTGGTATGGACAGCCCGTCCCATTCAATCAGGAAAAAAAAATCATCAATTGCTCCCAGTCAATTTGCCGATTGATTCAATTCCTTTACAAGCACGTAACTCTCTGAAAATCTTTGTAAATGATGCGCGAACCCTTTTCAGCAAGCACAATCGGGGAATAAAAGAATATACTTTTTTCGAAAAAAAATAGCAGAATCTTTTGGAGATTAGAAGATAATATCTATCTTTGCACCGCGTTAGAGAAACGCAAACATGGTGGATGTAGTTCAGTTGGTTAGAGCGTCAGATTGTGGTTCTGAATGTCGCCGGTTCGAGTCCGGTCTTCCACCCTTAGGTAAGTCCTTGTAAGTTAGAAACTTATGAGGACTTTTTCTTTGGTAGTGGGGTATCATTCAGGTGCTAAATCTGGTATAAAATAACCTGTTAAAGTCCAATTGTTGGCTAATTGTTGGTGGAAAAATACAATACCTAACATGCTGACATTCAAGGCAGAAATCAGAAAGAATGAGATGAAAGTTGGTGGAACTTTCAATGTGAAGATTAGAGTAACCTATAACAGAGAGGTTAAGAGGTTGGCTACTCATATCTTTGTAAGAACAGAAGACCTGACTAAGGACTTCAAGTTAAAGAATCCAAAGTACATCAAGGAAGCTGACAAATTGGTCAGATACTATGAAGAGTTATGCATGGGGCTTCCATTAGAGGCTTCCAATTTAACCTTAAGTGATGTACTTGATTATATCCAGAAAGAGAAGGAAAAAAATACTCCTATTGACTTTATCCAGTTCTGCAAAGACTGGTTAACAACTACAGAGGTCAAAGGTAAGAGGAATTATCAAACTACCCTTAATACCTTCATTGCCTTCTTAGGAAAGGATAAACTGAATACCAACCAAGTTACCAAGTTGTTAATGATGGAGTTCATGGAATACCTTCACAAGAAAAGGGCTAAACAGGTGGCAGAACTCCAGAGGAAAGGCAAGAGAATACCTTCCAATAGAATGGTATCTTTATACATGGGGAGTATCAGGCATCTATTCAATGAAGCCAAGAAGAAGTATAATGACTATGACAGGAATGTCATTAGAATACCAAATTCACCTTTTGAGAATTTGGAGATACCAAAGCAAGAAGCAACTAGGAAGAGAGCATTATCAGTAGAGTTAATCAAGAAGATATGGGAACTGCCTTATATCATCAATACCAATGGCAGGGAAAGGTTGTGCCCTTTTAACTTAGCCAAGGATTGTTTCATTCTCTCCTTCTGCCTAATAGGGATAAACTCTGCTGACTTGTACAACTGTACTGAAATGGAAGGTGGTTCAATTACTTATTACAGGACTAAGACTACAGACAGGAGACTTGACAAGGCTAAGATGAAAGTAGATGTTCTTCCTATCCTGTTACCTCTAATGAAGAAATATGAAGATTACACCCAGAAGAAGGTGTTCTGCTTCTATCACCTCTATTCTACTTTCAAGAACTTCAACAGAGCCATCAATCTTGGGCTAAAGCAGATTGGCAAGATACTAAAAATTGATGATTTGGAGTACTATGCTGCAAGGCACTCATGGGCTACATTAGCTGTTAACAAGGTAGGCATTGATAAGTACACTGTTCATGCTGCATTGAATCATATTGATGAGGCTATGAGAGTTACTGACATATACATTGAAAGGGACTTCAAGATAGAGAATGAAGCTAACAAGAAGGTGGTTGAGTATGTATTTAGCAACCATAATGAGTAGTCTTGTCCAAAAGTGAAATAAGTTTAACACAAAAGAACCTCTGTAATTGATTGAATTATGGAGGCTCTTTAGTATATTTGTTCACTTACAATCTATATACTAACTACAAACTAAGTGAGATATGAGCAAAGAAGATGAACTGGCAAAAGAACAAGCAGAAGTAGTACCTAATACCTATGGTGACTTACATGATGCACCTGTAGAATATATTGGAGAAGGAGCAGGCATTAAAACCATACCTCAAGACACAGTAATAACTAGTTTGGATAACTTACTATTTGGCAGACCACCAGAAGTAATAAGAGAAGAAGTTGGTGACTCCTTCTGGAATCTGGCTGACTTCATAGATAAAATGCCTCATGGCATTGTAGACAAACAGATACCCGGCATTGGAGCTACTACACTTGAGATAAACTCAAAGAGAAACTCAATCATAGTCTTTCCTACTAAGGCTCTGGCTTATGGCAAACACTCAAAGCATCCTAATACATTATATGTAGGTAGTGAGATTAAAGGTGAAAAGGTCACTAATCAGCAGATTGAGGAATACTTGGCTAAAGATGGATACAAGAAACTTCTAGTAGTTGCAGACAGTCTAGGTAGACTATTAGGTATCATAGGAAAAAACTACAAGGACTACTTCCTTATGATTGATGAGGTTGATGTTCTCCAGACTGACAACAACTTTAGACCTCAATTGGAGAATGTGATTGACTACTACCTTATGTTCCCATCAAAGAACAGATGTATGGTAACAGCTACTATGAAGGAGTTCAGCAATCCACACTTAAAGACTGAATGTAGATTTCCTATAACATGGCAATACAATACCCATAGAAATATAGACTTACTACATACAGACAATATCACACAGGCTGTCATAGAAAAGGTTATCTCTCATCCTACAGAGAAGATATTCATTGCCTATAACTCCATACTCCAGATAAGGAATATTATAGCATCACTAGATGAAGAAACCAGAAAGGAATGTGCTATCCTATGTAGTGAGGCATCCATAAAGGAAGCAGGAGAATACTTTGCACCCAAATTAGGAGACAATGATATCTTACCTGCTAGGATTAACTTTGCCACCTGTTGCTACTTCACTGGTATAGATATAGAGGATAGTTACCATCTAATCACTGTATCAGATGTAAGAAGAAGCCACTCAATGTTAACCTTAGATAGGATGACACAAATACATGGTAGATGCAGAAAGGTCAATGGGATACTTAGTGAAACTATCATATATAATACCTTAGGATATGTATCAGTAATGGAAAGTATGGATAGCTATACAGTCACCCTCTTAAATAAAGCTAAGAAGGTGCTCAAAGTAATAGAATCAGCAGATAATATCATGCAAGGTGACCATACCCTAACTGATCTGTTTGCAATGGTCAAAGAAGCCATAAGAGAGAAAGCACAGGAGAGAATTGCAGGGAATGAGTTAATTAACTTGACTAGAAAGGATGTACCTGCCTACCTCAACATAGACTACATCATTGAAAGAACCGAGTTATATGCCTCATACTTCATGCCTGAAACACTGAAAGAAGTACTAAGTAAACAGGTTAAAATCATTAGCTACAAATCCCTGAACTATGATGTATCCCCAGAGCAAAGTAGCATAGAAAAGGCTAATAAGGATGCACAGAACAAACTAACAGACAGCAATATCCAAGATGCCATAAAATACATCAAAACATTATCAACCACAGGACAGTTGAATGATAATACCTTGTACTCATATACTAGACATTGCAGAAGTAAAACTAAGATATTCTTAGAGAGATTCATCAAGCTATATAGGTATGTTGACCTTGATAGTCTGCTACATCAACTATGGGAAAGTAGAACAAGTAACAGTGTAGTCTTCAAGAACCTCAATAATACAGTCATGTACTGGGCACTAGATGAAGAGCATCCTTTCAAAGTTGCTATAAGAAGAAGTCTCACCTTAAATAAGAGCTATTCAGCAAGTGATATACAAGAGATATTAGCTCCTATAGTTCAGTATCATCTACATAAGGTACTGAAACCAAGAAAGTATGTAGCCTTATTGAAGAACATGTATGCTGTTGACAGAACATCTAGGAATAAGTATATCATCAGAGGAGAGAATCCTAGAGGCTTTAAAGAACATACTGGCAGGATAGCTACCAAGGAGAATAATTTGTTAAGGCTATTTATTTTGTAAATTTCCCATCATAATGGAAATAGTTCTTATATTTGTAGACTTATATAAATGTTATGAATAATCTATTTAGTTTTAGTATACTAAGTGGTATAAGGGTTTCTCCTAGAAGAAGAGCCAGTATTGCCTTTATGGCTCTTGCAGGTAAAGGGCACAGAAGAAATATAGTATTACCTGTGAATTTTGACCTTGATGCCCTTTTAGCCTTATATCCTCCAGAGGAACATGGGTTTAATTCCAGTTTAAGATTCACTAAAGACAAAATATACTACTTTCTTGCTTTGCTATCTACTATACCTGCTAGAAATAAAGACCTGATAGATGAAGATGGTTGGGTTCCTATTACTATTAGTTATATAAGGAAGAATATCAGAGACATTATATCTTACAAGGATTACTTAGTGAATACAGGTGTCCTTGAGTGTTATGCTACATATATACCTGGAGTAAAATCTATGCAGTATAGATGGAATGAACAGTACATTCAGTCAGGTTTTCATATTTGTAATGTCACTTGTAGCCATGAAGAGGATGCTTACTTTATCCAAGAAGAGAATGATGAAAAGTTTATTGAACTACCTTACTTATATCACTGGTATGAAGAGAAAAGGTTATCTATTAACCCTATAGTAAGTCAATATTCTGATGGCATTCTGCAATATAAGATGGAGGACAAAGGAAGGTGGAACAAGAATAAGAATACCAATAAATTGAAACACCCCCTTGTGCAGTATATGGCGGCTCTAATAAACATAAATAAAATAGAGAATCATAGGTATGAAGTACATATAGACAGCACAGTCCATAGATTACATTCTGTAATCACCAATATAGAAAAGGACTATAGGAATTTCCTCACGTATAATGAACAAGAACTAGTCAGCATTGATATAAGTAATAGCCAACCTTACTTAGCCTGTGTATTACTTAAACCTGAATTCTGGAGTATAAGAAATGAACTCTCACTAAGCCTATATTCATTACCAGAGGATATTCAGAGAACTATTACTACTATTGCTATTCCCTTGAAGGTAGAAAAATTCTTCCAAACATGCAGTGAAGAAGATTTTGCACAATACCTTGATATAGCTTCTAGTGGTAATATGTATGAGACAGTTGCAGAAGTATGTCAACATAGTCTACATAAATCTATTGATAGAGATGAGGCTAAAGTGCTTATGTTTTACTTGTTCTTCTCCAGTAATCAAGGGCAGCATGATGATGCAACCATTAACCAAATGAAGAAGATATTTAGCACAGAATTATTCCCTAAAGTAGCTGAACTATTTAAGATTATCAAGCATAGATATAAGGATATTGCTATTGATAAACAGCATAATAGGTTATCTTGTTTATTGCAATCAATAGAGAGTGAAATCATTCTCCACAGATGCTGTAAAAGAATATGGGAAGAAGGCAATCCTCAAGTTCCTGTATTTACTATCCATGACTCCATTGCTACAACTACTGAACATGTTGAATGGGTGAAAGGTATCATGCAAGAGGAGTTAACTAATGCAATAGGAGTATCACCAAGCTTAACTATTGAACATTGGAACTTAAGTAAAGTGAAGCACCCTAATATACTTCAAAGAGTAGTACAAGAGTAATCATAAAAGTGAAGGAGTCCCAATCCCCCCTGTTTTCACACCAGAAGGCAGGGGCTTTCTATATCTGTACATAACTAATATATAGCACTCCCTACTGTCATCTGATATACTGTCTCCCTGATATTTTTAATTTTTATTTTCAATTTCTGCAAACTTGATATCTACAAGTGCACTCTAAGTCACAAAGTCTCCCTCCCCTTATCTTAGGAGTGGGATATCCCCCTCTGCAACAATAATAAAAATACAATTATGGAAAGATTAAAGTTCCTAGAGACAGTGACAGTTAATGAGTTCAAAACCCAAAAGGGAGTTAACAAGATTGAGATTAAACAGAATCCACACACAGGAAAATGTTTCTTTGTCTATGGCTGTGAAACTGGTGCAGTCAGTGACAAGTTCATCAATGGAGAAGTAACCAATCCTGTTATCTCCCAAGTATGCTCACCTGATACAGGTGACATGTTCTATATGCTACATCAAAGAGGTGAAGGTGGAGCTATGACATTAGCAACTCTATGATGGGTGTCAATGTAGACCTCAAGGAGGCAAGTTTATTAGGACTTGCTTCCTTTTTTCTTTATAGACTGTGTATAACAATTAACCCTATTCAGATATGTTGAACTTAAGAGTTTCATCCAAGAAGCAGGCTAAAATTAAGCTTGCTCTACAAGGCTGTGCAGGTAGTGGAAAGACCTATTCTGCATTACTTTTAGCTTATGGTTTATGCAATGACTGGGCTAAAATAGCCATTATTGACAGTGAGAATGGAAGTGCAGACCTTTATGCTCATTTAGGTGCTTATAATGTATTAAGTCTAAGTGATAATTTTACACCTGAAACATACATGGAAGCCATTGGTATATGTGAAGGTGCAGGCATGGAAGTTATCATCATTGACAGCATCTCACAGTGCTGGGATAACTTGCTTGAATACCATGCAGGTCTACAAGGTAACAGCTTCACTAATTGGCAGAAGGTGACACCTAGAATCAATGCTTTTATGCAGAAAGTATTGCAGTCTGGAAGCCATGTTATATGCACTATGAGATGCAAACAGGACTATGTTCTAAGTGAGAAGAATGGTAAGATGATACCAGAGAAAGTAGGACTTAAAGCAGTCATGAGAGATGGTATAGATTATGAGTTTACCATAGTCTTTGACATCAACATGAAGCACCAGACTATTGCATCTAAAGACAGGACAAACCTGTTCATAGGTAAGCCAGACTTTACTATTACACCTGCTACAGGACAGATCATATTAGATTGGTGTAATGATGGTGTCAATCTGGAGATGATAAGGAGCAAGATTAACAGCAGCAAGACCATTGAAGAACTGACTGCCATCTATCATGCTTATCCAGAATGGTATCAACAGTTAACATCAGACTTCATGCAGAAGAAAGCAGCACTTCAGGTACAAAAGAATCAACCAACTATTAACTATACCCCTAATTACATTAGATATGGAAATAATGCAGTTGCAGCCAGTCAGAGCTAATCTGATATACCCTAATAGAAATAAGGCGAATAACCCTTATATTCAAACAGTTGAGCCAATAGAAGTCATCAACACAGGTATTATATCAACAAATCCTGTGGGAACTGAACCAATAAGCACCAGAGAAGGCAATAAGTTACCTTTTATTGAAGCTAATACAAAGGAAGTTACTATGCAGTACCTCAAGGAGGAATGTATTACACCTGTGTTTTCTAAGGACAATGAGGTTACTATATCACACTCCAGTTTCATTGAAACTGTATGGGAAGCAGCTAACAAAGTGTTCTCCAATGAGAGAATAGAAGAACCTGCCATCAGGGTAAGCCATGTTATCAAAGGTAGAATACCGGAAGCTATTCATAAACCAGTGAATCAACTATTGGAATCTGATAAAACCATCTACTTTGAGAGAATGATGTTCTGTTTTGAGATACCTACCATATATGAGGATATTGCAGGTAACAGACTGAATTTAACCATAGGTGGAGTAAGAGCTTATAATCACATGAATCTGTACAGCAAGAAGGGTGCAGAGAAATTCAAAGTGTTCATTGGCTTTAAAAATCTTATATGTTGTAACATGTGTGTCTCAACAGATGGTTACAGGTCAGAATTAAAGGTCATGAGTACAACTGAACTATTCAATGCAGTGATGAGGCTGTTCCAAGAGTACAATATAGCCCAGCACTTGTATTACATGTCAGCTTATAAGGATACCTATATGAGAGAGTCCCAATTTGCACAATTCTTAGGCAGATGCAGATTATATCAGTTCTTGCCTGTAGACCAGAAGAAGAAGTTACCACAGATGCTAATGACTGATACCCAGATAGGATTAGTTGCCAAAGCATATTATAATGATGATAACTTTAGTACTCTTCTGGACAGCAGGGAAATCAGCATGTGGAATGTGTACAACTTACTAACTGGAGCTAATAAAAGTAGTTACATTGATAACTTCTTGGACAGGTCACTTAATGCCACCCAATTGGCTGAAGGACTTAATAAGGCTTTATATGGTGAAAGTGAATATAGTTGGTTCATTAATTAGTGTATCTTATGGACAGTATAATGAATGTGGCAGAGGTTCAATTGAGCTATAAAAGCAATGTCAAATCATCAACTAGATACAAGATAAATAGCTCACAGGATGCCTATGAACTGTTGATAAAGTACTTCCCTGATGACACAATAGAATACAAGGAAAGCTTTAAAGTAGTGCTACTTAATCAGTCTAACAAAGTACTGGGTATAGTACCTATTTCAGAAGGTGGAATATCTGCAACTTATGTAGATGTAAGATTGATATTACAAGCTGCATTGCTGGCTAATGCAACACAGGTAATATTGGCACATAATCACCCTTCTGGAAGCATGAAACCTAGTACTCTGGATGATGCTTTGACTGAAAAAGTAAGGAAGGTGGCTGAACTCATGGAGATTCATGTAGCAGACCATATAATCTTAAGTCCAGAGAAGGAATATTACTCCTATCATGATGAAGGAAAGCTATAAACATTTAACCTTCTAAGGTCTACAATATCCTACCTTCTATAAATCCATTTCCCCTCTGCTGTTATTATACCATTATGATGGGAAATTTCTCCTGTCTCACTTTCTTGCATATTATATACAAAGTAAGTGATGCAGAATAGCAAATCAGGGGATGGCTTAATAGAGGTTGACTGCCTCTTCTAATACAGGTTGAGGGTATTTGATTACAGGGTAAAGAGATGTACTGCTATAATAACTTAACCACTTGAGGTTCGGTGAAGTATGTAAACATGAATTGCATTAGTAGTTAGTAAGTTGGATTAAATAAAATATTGATTGAATTATGTGTGAGATTATCTTGATTCTAGTGGGATTTATCCTCACCAGTATGATACTTAAGGATTAAGAGGTTATATACCTCTTACTATGTGTTTTATTGTTGTTGATAGCCCTAGTTCTGTAATGGACTGGGGCTTTTAAACCTATTAGAATGGAAGCTTTATATTTAATAGTGCAATGGGGTGAAGTGCTTATTGCAGGTACTTTATTTATCTATTGTGCATACAAGAAGTAATGTTAAAGACTACCTTTGTATGCAGTTAAGGATATAGCCTACACCTATGGTACTGATATGGCTTTAAACCTATTAAAAGTAGCTCTCAAATGATGGAGTTTAACTGAAAAGTTCTAACTTTGCAGCATTAATTAATTAAATGAGAACTAATGAAATAGAAGTTTAACAAGACATATTAGAAAAGAAGTGTCAGCTTCTTACTTGTGATAGTCCTAAAATTACCACCTTGAAGACTAACAATCACAGCAGTAAGTAGTGGATACTCATACCATTAGGTGTGGGCTTCCCTTATATTGTGTGATTGTAGGTATGTGGTAATACCTTGGACTCCCAATAAGGTTAGGTTCACACCTTCTTTTTGTGGTATGGCTACAAAGGAAATTATTATGGAAAATGCAGACTTTATAATTTACCAAGAGAATAGTCTTTTTGGATTGAAAGATAAAAGTGGGAATATTATTATTCCACCACAATATACTAACTTCAATCCTTTCAGTTGTGGATTAGCTATGGTCAGAAATGCAAGTCTACAGTATGCTTACATTAACATAGATAATATTCAAATTATCCCTTTTGGATTATATTCATGGTGTGATTCTTCTTTCTATTGGGGATTAGCAAGAGCTGTCAAAGATGGAAAATGGGGAATAATTAACACACAAGGCAATATAATATTACCCTTCCAATTTGATAAAATATATCCCTTAAAAGATGAGTATATATTTAGAATTAAGACTTTTATTAATGAGAATGAATACATTTTAGATATAAATAAAATCCTATACAACTATACATTACTAGATGGACTAATTTATATTAAGACTTTTCCTATAGATAATTTTAAGAAATTATACAACATAGAATTACTGAGAGTTTTTAAAGAAAAAGAAACCAACTTAGCTTATTTTAGCATAGGTTGCGGCAAGGGATATGTGGCTTTTGATGTGAACAACCTTCCAAAATCAGAAATTTGCATTTCTATCGTCTCCAATATTAATGGTAAATTATTTTTTCTAGCTCATGCAAAAGAAGATACAGGAAAAGAGTGTTTGAAGCTATCTTACTATAAACGTGAAGAACCCAAGGTACCATATAATTATACCCCCCATCATGTATATTACTCAAATGATGAAGACTCAAGTTATGATGATTGCCGAGATTATTATGATGGATGGAGTAGAGAAGATGTAGAAAGTGGACTAGCTGATGCTTTTGAAGGAGACTTGGATGCCTATTGGAATATAGATTGATTACTAACTTTAATATATATAATATGGAATTTCCTTTATACTGGGGACTGCAAAAGACTGGTTTACCCCTTATTGTTGTTACTTGTACTGATGATACAGGAACAACCAGAGAATTGTGCTTATTAATTGATACTGGTTCTACCAACAACATATTGTTCAGCTTTGTATATGAGCACTTTCAGAAGAACTTCAAATCATTAGATAAGCAAGGTTCTATTATGGGGTTTGAAGGTCAGCAACATGAGACACCACAGATAGAAGCCACATTTGACTTTGAGGGGCAGAATTATACTTCAATCTTCTCTGTATTAGATGTATCTGATGGCATGAAGCATATACAAGAAGAATCTGGAGTGCAGATACATGGGGTCTTAGGCATCCACTTTTTGGTGGATTATGAGTGGATAATTGATTTTAATGAACTTAAAATACTTAATAATAATGGATAAGTCCAATACTAGCATCGTCACCTTGGCAGTTGTTTTCATGATAGCTATATTGCTTATTGCAATATTATGCAATAACAGCAAAACTAAAGAAGAAACCATAGTTAATCAATATGATTACACTATTAAAGATACGGTTGAAGTAATTAGAATAGCTCCTTTCCTAAAGAATACTACATATATCTGGAATAATCTTCAAGAATATGGAAATAAAGCTACTATTACAGATAGTAATTATACCCCACCACAAAAGTATGAATTAAAAAGAGTTACTGTAGAGTTGAAAGGAAATATTGCTATTGTAGGCACAGACTGTTATATCACTCACAAAATTCTATCTGCTGAATATTATAAATTCAGTTACTTTGGTGATAAAGAATTAGCTATACTACACACTAGTAAAGGTGAAATTAGAATTGCAAAGGTTAATGATGGTCTTAGTGAGCAATACCCTATATCTATTAAATATGGCAATTTCCTTGTAAAAACTCCTAGTGCTTTTATCCATACTAAATTACCTGAAGTATATAAAATAATGAATTAGTCGCATAAAAAGAGATTCAGCAGAGTAGTAAGCTACTCGGTACTGACTTCTTACTGGAGAATAAGTGGATTATTGATTTCAAAGAACTTAAGCTAATGATATGATTAGGTTACCATCAGTTCTTCCATATACACATGAAGGAATACTATTTAAGCTAGTACAAGAGGACTTGATATTAAAAGATGAGTCAGCCAAATATGTTACTGCTATTGATGACATTTCTCAATCCACAGAAGTAATTCTATGGTCTGATATGCTAAAATTATGGAATAGAAGTAACACAAACAAGCAAAGTGTGGAGTTATGCCCACATAGTAGTTTACTAAAAGAAGGACTTGAACTGGGTTATAACAAGTATCATGATGATATATTCCATCAGGTTGTACAGACAAAGATTATACCTCTGACTGCAAGATTAGGATGGCAAACACAGGAAATAAGCATATATTATAACTGTATATTGTGCCACAAAAAGAATTTCATTTACAGTAAGAGCAATAATAGCATTGTCAATCTGATAGAACTAAATCAAGCAGGAAAAGACCTATTATACAAAGTAGATATTGAAGTTACTCAATTATTACAGAGTCATCCAATGAGGAATGAGCTGGGATATTGCCATGTAGAATGGGAAACTAAGAAAAGAATACTATATGAGAGATATAATATCATATGGTATTCACCTGCTGAACTTAATCCCACTATGTGCTTTGATTGAGCTAGAAACAAGTTTGAGCACTTGACACAGACTTTCTACTGGAGAACAAATGGATTACTTTAGAATATTGACATTAATTCATTAACCCAATACAACAACTACTATGCCAAATCCCAAGCCTAACAAATGGTCTGGTATCCTGATGATAGCAGGTACGGTCTTACTAATCATCATCATTGTGGTACTGACAATCATAGCCAGTTCTCATATGTAGGAAGAAAAAGGCAAATGAAGTATTTCAAGTAAGTTACTTTGAATACTTGCAACCCTGTCCTTATTAAAGCTCTGATAGGGTATTTACACTCATGTCTACTTATATCAAGTGGACATCTATTGAATGACACTTTAAACTAATTAAGTTATGAAACAGAAGGAAGAAACTTAGCACATCTAAGTGCTATTGGTAGTATGATGCTAGCATACTAGTAATGTAAGAAGAGTTCAACTACAACATAAAGTTAGAGATTGTTTGGAGAACCAAACATATTCACTATATTTGCATTAATAATTAAAATCAAAAGTAATGAAGAAAGCACCTTAGAGTTTAACAGTGATTAGCAGGTAAACCTGTTATACTGACCCATATAAAATGGTGGAGAAGCTAGCCAAATTAGTAGTAATACTATCATGTTGACTAATAGTTGACTAATGAGCTAGCAAGGAGATATTTAACTTGCTGACAGTTGAGACCACTATAAGGCTACTCATTAAAGATTGTGGTTCTGAATGTCGCCGGTTCGAGTCCGGTCTTCCACCCAGAAAAAACCCTTGTAAGTTAAGTACTTATGAGGGTTTTCTTTTTGTTGGTAGAATATCATTCAAGTGCTAAAGTTTTTCCTACTATAAAGTTGAAAAACATAAAAACATCTGCCACCTGCAACGAAAA
>ERZ773138.412-NODE-412-length-51803-cov-5.048002_pt1 | contig 51803 bp, 56 predicted proteins | sample MGYA00511114_ERZ773138 | MGnify/ENA primary metagenome ERZ773138 (study PRJEB29015, sample SAMEA2737805) | human gut metagenome | biome: human gut; feature: human-associated habitat; material: faeces | place: China | collected 2012 ...
TGAGCAGAGAAAATAAGGAACTGAAGAGAAAGAACGAAAAGTTACAGAAGGCATTGAAGAAACAGGATTTGAGTTTTATCAAAAACTTATAGATTTAAAGGTTTTCATATTATATATTATTTTAAAAGACGGATTTCAATTTTCACTTGCTAATGGTATAATTTTTATGAATAAAATGATGCTTTTATTGAGGAGAGAAATCATGTTAAAATCAATTACATTAGAAAATTACAAATGCTTTGATCTTGCAAAACTAGATATTTCGCCATTGACAATTCTGTGTGGAATTAATAGCAGTGGAAAGAGTTCTATTATTAATAGTTTATTAATGCTGAAACAAAGTTATGAAAATAATATCGTAGGTAATAATGTTAGTTTTAACGGAGAATATATTAAAGCTGGATCTTTTGAAGATATTTCAACAGATAGGAATAATAATCCAATTACATTTAGTGTTGAGTATGAATTGAAAAAGCCAAAAAAATACAAAAAGACAAAAAACAAGAATACAAACAAAACAGACATCACTGGATATAAAACTCTGGCAAAAATTTTTCCACAGGGAAAGAATATAAAAAAATTTTCAATAAAATCTACCATTATTTTAAAAAAAATTCCAGTGTCACGTAGTATTAAAGATAATATTGTTGATCAATATGACATTTCATTAATTCTATATACAGAACAAGGAATTGGTGAGAAAGTTTCTATTTCATTAAAACATAAACAAGATAAGATATATATTATTACAATAAACAATGTCCCGTCTAGTATTGAATCTCCGGTTGAACCTAAAGTAATTTTAGGAAACTGTGTTTGCTATTTTGAAAATTTAACCTTAATCAATGCATATGCTACCTCAGTTTCTCCGGGAGGAACCAAAATTGATGGAATTTTAGCTAATATTTATTTGATTTTTAGAATTAATGCAATGCAATTTAAAAATATAAATCATTTAACACCATTAAGAGTGTATCCCCAAAGAAATTACATATTAGATAATGAGATTGATAACGTTGGATTAAGTGGCGAATATACTCCGCATATTATGTGTAAATATGCGGGCAAAAAAATATGGGGATTTCTTCCACCAGAAGACAAAATAATGGCTGGAGATGAGGTGCGAAAATCCTTTGAAATGTTGGTAAATAACTGGATGAAATATTTGGGATTGGGAGAATATTCATTAAATCAAACTTCTGAAATGGTAAAACTAAATGTGTCGGATTATAATGTTTCAAATGTGGGGTTTGGTGTGAGTCAGGTCTTGCCAATTTTAGTGTCTGGACTAATCGAGCGAAAAGATGAGTTGCTGATGCTAGAACAGCCAGAAATCCATCTTCATCCTGCAGCACAGATGGGAATTGCAGATTTTCTTTTGTCAATGGCGGCTACTGAGAGAGAATTAATTATTGAAACTCATAGTGACCATATAATAAATAGAGTTGTAAAAAGGATAATGCAAGATAAAACAGGGCAATTAAATAAAATAGTTAAAATATATTATATAAATAGTAATGAACGTGAGAACCCTATTACTGAAATAAATATTGATCCACAGAAAGGTATAACAAATGCACCAATTCAATTTTTTACTCAGTTTGGTTCTGAGAGCATGATGATTGCCAAATGTGCAATGGAAAATTTTAGAGAGGGGATAAAATGGTAAGTCAAAAAATCATGTTATCTCCTTGCATGGTGTGTGAAAACGAAGAAATATATGATTGGATGTTACTGAATGATACATTAGATTTTATAGATAGATACCTTGAATGCGGACTAGATTCTATAGAAGGCTCTATTTTTCATCAGGATTCGTGGTATATACCGCCAGCTTTTGAATTAAATATGTTTAGTATGTTTACAACTAATATTTTCCCCAAATTAGTTAAGTTACTACAAAAAGGAGACATATATTCTTTGACAGATTTAAAAGAGATTGATACATATTATATAAAAAATTCCAATTTTAAAATTACCAATCTAAAAGAAATGGAATTACTTATAAGATACACAAGCTCTATAAACAAAGATTATATATTGTTTGTTGGAAGAACTAATTATGGATTGGATAGTGAAAAACTTGAGATATCTGTCGATGGAAATGATGTTTTAATTCCGATAGTTAAAAATCCTTATACAGAAAAGTCGAATTGCTTTAATTCATTTATTAAAAAGAATGATAGCAAAGAGCTTTTGGTTAATGCAGATTTATGCATTAAATTAGACAACGAAATGAAAGAAAAGGCCAAAGGCATTTCTGGTTCAAAGGGGGCTTTATATAAAAAATATGGAGAAATTATCGCACTAAGAAATGACTTTGTAGAGTATTTCCCTAAAAATCCTTATAATAAGGAAACTAAATATTTTATCAGAAAAGATGAAAAATATATACTTTCTATAGATTTATTACATGGACACTATGAAGTTTTTGAGGGGAAAACTAGAAAGTTATGGATTGCAGAATATAATTTTTCAGGACAACGACTAACACCTTTAGACATGACTAGAAAACAGTTGGAAGAAATGAGAAATACACATAAGGTTGAAGAAACTGATAGGTAATAAAAAGCCGTAGACGTAGATACATACCCAATAAAAAATCGGAGTTTATCAGTAAAATTCAATTCTTTATAATGTAATTGTATCAAGACATTAGAAATCGTGTAATCATGTAGACAGTCCAGAAAACCAAACGTACAGTGGCTGGCAGATCAAGCAGAAAGTGCAACACAAAACACAGTTTTGTATGCCGTTAAACCCAGTAAAATCAACGCATGAGGGGAACTGGCTACATTTTAGTTTCCAATCTGGTGGTATGTTGCACCGACAATTATTAACACATTCCTGGAAAGCTATGACTTCGCTGGAAAGAAGATCGCACTTTTTGCCACATCAGGTGGAAGCGGATTTGGGAAAACAGTATCCAGACTGGAAGGTTCTGTGGATAAATCGGCAGAATTCGTGTCAGAGAAACTGTTAAACAGAGCAGGTAAAGCGGAGATTGAAAGCTGGCTGAAGAGCTGGATGTAAGAAGCAGATAAGATGCAGGAAGCCTTTTCGGTGATTCAGGAGATAAAATGTATCTGATATCGGTGTATTTTGATGACAAAAGCAATAAAATAATTTCCAATTATATAAATAAAATTGCGCAAAAGACGGGAAATACGTTTATGACAGATAATCATGTTCCACCACATCTGACAATTATGTCTGTAGAGGCAAGAGAGGAAAAAAAATTGACAGAGGTGATGGAACAGTTGGAGAGGTCCCTGACCAAAGGGCAGATCCAGCTGGTCTCGGTCGGAGTGTTATTGCCGTATGTATTGTATGCGGCACCGGTTCTGAATCTGTATCTGGAAGATATGATCGAACAGGTACATGATATGGTAAAGCACATTCCGGAGGTCAGAATGAGCCGGTATTATCAGCCTATGCAGTGGATTCCGCATATCACACTGGGAAAGAAGCTTTCAAAAGAACAGATGCAGGAAGCCTTTTCGGTGATGCAGGAACTGTTTGCGCCGATGGAAGTGACGGTGGCAGAGATCGGACTTGCGAAGACGAATCCGCATCAGGATCTGATAAGAGTAGAATTAAATGACTGATCGATAAAAAAGAGCAGGAAGGAATGCAGAGGATATCGAAAGATGATCCCGGCATAGAATTCATGCTTTTTTTATATTATGACAGGATATTCTGCGTTATAATAAGTGAAAGAATCAGGAGATTGAAAAAGAATATGCAGCAACTCATATAAAAAGAAAAACATGGAAAGCCGGAATGTTATGAAAAAGTACATAGGTATATTAGCAAAAATAACAGGATTCATACTGATTGTGATTCTGGCGATGAATATCATTCTGCCGCTGATAAAAAGAAATCCGGATGCAGCTTATGAGAAAGAACTGGAACAGACTACATTTACGGAAGAAACGATGAAGGATGTCGGCGGAAACCAGGCGGGAAAAAAGAATGCAGAGCGGATCAGATGTATTGATGACAATGAAGAGGCTCTGTTGTGGCGGCTCCGTATGATCGGAAATGCGAAAAAAAGTATTGTGTTATCCACATTTGATCTGCGTCCGGATGACAGTGGTACGAAGATCATTGCGGCATTGTATACGGCGGCAGAAAGGGGTGTGCAGGTACAGATATTGATCGACGGGATCTATCAGAAACTCTTTCTGGAAAAGAGTCCGGTGTTTCAGGCACTGGCAGCACATCAGAATATAGAAGTTGGAATCTATAATCCAGTCACGAATCTTATGCGTCTGAATTACCGGATGCATGATAAGTACCTGATCATTGATGAATCGATGTATCTGCTGGGAGGACGCAATACCAATGATATCTTTCTGGGAGATAAAAAGACCAGAATTAATGTAGACCGGGATATTTTTGTATATGAAGAGACACAAGGAAAAGGGGAATCGCTGCAGGCACTCGAGAAATATTTTGATACCATATGGAATGAAGCACAGGTCAGGAAAAAGAAGAAAACATATGCTGCATCTTATGAAGAAAAGTATAAAAGCGAATACCATCAGTTGAAAGAACGATACCGTTCATTAAAAGAGAAGTATCCGGATATCGAAAACTATGAGCACTGGGAAGACGATACATATGAAGCAGATAAGATCACACTGATCGATAATGGAACGCAGACGGCTAGAAAAAGTCCGAAAGTTCTTCAGGCGATCGGGTATATCGCCGGACAGGGAGAAGAGGTGGTCATCCAGACTCCGTATGTGATCTGTAATTCCTATATGTATCAGAAACTGAAGCAGATATCGGAAAAGGCAGATCTTAAGATTGTACTCAATGCAGTGGAAAAAGGTTCGAATCCATGGGGATGTACGGATTATCTGAACCAGAAAGAAAATATCCTTGGAACAGGTGCGACGGTATATGAGCTGATGAATGCCCATGCAGTACATACCAAGACGGTTCTGATAGATGATAATATATCCATTGTGGGTTCGTACAATCTGGATATGCGGAGTACGTATCTGGACACGGAACTGATGCTGGTGATCGAAAGTAAACGTTTGAATGAGGAAATCCGTGATACAGAAAATGTTTATATTGAGAAAAGCAAAGAAGTAAAAACAGATGGTACGGAGACGGAAGGAAGTCTGTATAAGAAAAAAGTACTGACACCGGAAAAGAAGCGGTTCTATGCATTTCTGAAAATTATTATCAGACCATTTCGGCATCTGTTATGAGCAGATAGTGAAAGGAATACATTCGTTTCAACGATAAGAATTGGAAAGTAAAAGGAAAAGAAACAAAATGATTAACAGAGAAGACATGCTGGCACTGACCAGAAGAATGACAGTTAAGAGAACATCTATGACCAGAATCGCCGGAGGATATCTGGACATGGATGGGTATATAGACGGGACATTTAACACGGGATTTTTAAAATTGAGCCCAGATGAGAAAGAAAAAAATTTACAGATAGCAAAAGTAATCCCATTTGCAGATACGAATCAGAATCTGAAAGAATATGCATTTTCCAGTGAGAAGATGAAAGGTGACAGTATGTGGAAGCTTTTAATGGGAATGCGTGTGTGTGGACTGAAAAATGATGCATTAATGGAGACCTTTTATGAGATTGTCGGGGAACAATATCAGGCAATGGGAGATTATGCGGTCTATGTATTTCATGACAGGTATGACATTCCGGCAAAGGGCAAAGATCATGTCCGCCAGGGGGAATCCGAGGAGATGTTCGAATATCTGATCTGCGCTATCTGTCCGGTGAGTGGAGACTATGAGCCCGGAGAACCGGAGTGCGGATTTCTTTTCCCGGCATTTATGGATGGCGCAGCAGCACTCAATTATGTGGACGTATATCAGAAGGATCAGGCACATCTGCATACAGAGCTTCTGAAAATGCTTGGCGTGTGGTGAGATAGAGAAAATTTCTTATAAATGAGTTTAATGGTTCCCAATTCCTTCCGGATATCCTATAATATAGTGGATTGAGTTTATAGGAAAAGGCAGGGAATATACAATGCATACAATGAAAAAATTCATCCGGTATTATGCCCCGTATAAGGCGGTATTCTTTCTGGATCTGATCTGTGCGGCGGTTATAAGTCTGGTAGATCTTGCATTTCCGCAGATATTGCGGATACTTACAAAGACCTTGTTCGCAGAACCGGCAGACCGTATATTACAGGCCCTTCTCCCAATCGGAGCGGGGCTTCTTGTAATTTATATTTTACAGGCGCTGTGTAAATATTATGTCAGCTATCAGGGACATATGATGGGCGCCAATATGGAACGGGACATGCGGCAGCAGCTTTTTGACCATTATGAGAAATTGTCATTTTCATATTATGACCAGAATAATTCCGGACAGATGATGAGCAAGCTGGTATCGGACCTTTTTGATATCTCAGAGTTTGCACATCACGGACCGGAGAACTTATTTATTTCGCTGATCAAAATTATCGGTTCGTTCATATTCCTGTTTCTGATCAACTGGAGACTGGCAATACCGCTTCTGGTTCTGGTAGTGTTCATGTTGTTCTTCTCGTACGGGCAGAATAAGAAGATGCAGGCGACATTCATGGACAACCGGCGTAAGATCGGGGATGTTAATTCGAGTCTTCAGGATACACTGGCCGGGATCCGTGTTGTACAGTCCTTTGCAAATGAAGAGATTGAACGGGAGAAGTTCCGAAAAAGCAACCAGGGATTTCTGCGTTCCAAGGATGCCAATTATAAATGTATGGGAAGCTTTATGAGCGGCAACCTGTTCTTTCAGGGGATGATGTATCTGGTAACGCTGGTATTCGGAGGATGGCTGATCGCACATGGGAAGATGGAGGCAGCGGATCTTGCGATGTACGCACTCTATATTGGGATCTTTATCAGCCCGATACAGATTCTGGTCGAGCTTACTGAGATGATACAGAAAGGACTGTCCGGATTCCGCAGATTTCTGGATGTGGTAGAGACCGAGCCGGAGATCGTGAATGCACCGGACGCAGAATCAATAGATGAAGTAAACGGACACGTTTCTTATGAAAATGTATCGTTTCATTATAGCGACGATGATACACCGGTGCTTTCTAATGTTACATTCGACATTCCGGCAGGAAAATCCGTGGCTTTAGTCGGACCTTCGGGAAGTGGTAAGACGACGATCTGCTCTCTGCTTCCGAGATTCTATGATGTAACAGGCGGACGTGTTACGATTGACGGAAAAGATGTCCGGGATCTGACACTGGAAAGTCTGCGTAATCAGATCGGACTGGTACAGCAGGATGTGTATCTGTTCTGTGGAAGTATTAAAGAGAATATCGCATATGGGAAGCCGGGAGCATCTATGGAAGAGATTGAAGACGCAGCAAGGAAAGCGAACATTCATGATTTTATTATGGAACTGCCGGACGGATATGATACATTTGTTGGTGAACGTGGAACAAGACTTTCCGGCGGACAGAAACAGAGAATCTCGATTGCAAGAGTATTTCTTAAGAATCCGTCAATCCTGATTCTGGATGAGGCGACAAGTGCACTGGATAATGAGAGCGAACGCTGGATCCAGAAGAGTCTGGAAGAGCTTGCAAAGAACCGGACAACGATTACGATCGCGCATCGATTATCAACAATCCGCAATGCGGATGAGATCCTTGTAGTGGCAGATAATGGAATCGCAGAGCGTGGAACACATGAAGAACTGTTAAAACAGGGCGGAATCTATGCGCATTATAATGAGATGGGATAGGCAGAAGATAAGAAAAACGGAAGCTGCTCTGTGAGTAGAAACATAAAAATTATCAATAAAGAAATTTGCAAAAGAAAAAGATTGCCGTGAAAAGAATCTATGATATAATTTACAAAGATATCAGCGGCAGAAAAGACAGTGCAAAACTGTAAAGGAACAGTAGAAATGATTGATATCAGTGAATAAAAACGGCCACAGAATAAGGCGGCAAATCATAAGAAACAGAGGTAGAATTATGGGAAAAATCAGAATTGGTATCGTTGGATACGGTAACATCGGACGCGGAGTAGAGCAGTCTATCAAGCGTAATGATGATATGGAATTAAAAGCAGTATTTACAAGAAGAGATCCTGCAAGTGTAAAGATCCAGACAGAAGGGGCAGAAGTAAAGCACTTTGATGATATGGAAGCTATGAAAGATGATATCGATGTAATGATCCTCTGCGGCGGATCAGCAACAGACCTTCCGGTAATCGGACCGAAGGTAGCAGCATCATTCAATACCATTGACAGCTTTGATACACATGCTAAGATCCCTGAGTATTTTGCAAATGTAGATAAAGCAGCAAAAGAAGGAAAGAATGTAAGTATTATCTCAGTAGGCTGGGATCCGGGAATGTTCTCTCTGAATCGTCTGTATGCAGAGTCTATCCTGGTACAGGGAAGCACTTATACATTCTGGGGAAAAGGGGTCAGCCAGGGACACTCTGATGCAATCCGCCGTATCGAAGGTGTGAAGAACGGAATCCAGTATACGGTACCGATCGAAGCAGCGGTTGACCAGGTAAGAAGCGGAAGCGAACCGGAGTTGACAACAAGACAGAAACATTTAAGAGAGTGTTATGTAGTAGCAGAAGAAGGAGCAGATAAAGCAGCCATTGAAGAGGCAATCAAGACAATGCCGAACTACTTTGATGAATATGATACAACGGTAACATTTATCACAGAAGAAGAATTAAAAGAAAACCACAGCAAGATGCCTCACGGTGGATTCGTGATCCGTACCGGTGAGACAGGATGCGAAGGCAACAAGCATGTGATCGAATATTCTCTGAAACTGGATTCCAACCCGGAATTCACAGGAAGTGTTCTGGTAGCTTATGCACGTGCTGCACACAGACTTTCTAAGAAAGGTGAATCAGGAGCAAGAAGCGTATTCGATATCGCACCGGCTATGCTGTCTCAGATGACACCGGAAGAGTTAAGAGCACATATGCTGTAAGAGATAATTAATAAAAATGTATACAAGTTCTATCGTAGACTATTAATGTTGTGATGGAATATAAGGAGCAGAAGTAAAAAAATCAGGCATCGGAGGCGAAATGAAAACTCGTTTCCGGTGCCTGATTTTGTAGAAACTACGGATTTATTTAAGATTTCCTGCGAGTGCATTCTCGTGATTTGTGCCAGCCTTTTTGTCGGTACAGGCAGAAACAGACTGTTCATCGGTCCGAAAGAATCGATAATGTCTGTTAACTACTGATGATTTTAAAATGAGAGATTTTACGTACAATACCGAAACGTATGATCGGTCAGAATTCTCGCAAATATCAGTCCCAGCGGCAACATCACAATAATCATAATCGCAGAAGTAAACCATGAAACCGCATCCGTCAGGGACATAATCCCGAAATTATAAATCGCACGGTACAGGTAAAGTCCCGGAACCATGATCACGATAGAAGGCACGGTAAGCGAGATTCTTGGATATCCATTACTCTTTTTAATAAAAGAAGCAAGCAATCCGGCAGTCAGAGCCCCGATAAATGCGGCGGCGGCCGGAGGCATATGTGTGAAATCAACAAGTTCAAGCCGGAGTGTATTGGCAATGGCACCAATAAATGCAGCCGTTGCCGCCATCGAATGAGAACTGTTGAACATGATCGAGAAACCGAATACTCCGCAAAAGCTTGCAATCACACGGAAAATCAGACGGGCAGCAGCACTTAGATGCAGTGCCGTAAAATCGGCCGGTTCCAGATGCAGAAGTAAAGCCATGATCCATGCAAATAAAGTGGCAACCATAACGATAATGATTGCATAAGTAAGCCGCTCCAGTCCCGAACGCAGATCCAGCTTTGCAAGGTCGATCCCGCTTGTAATAAATGGAAATCCCGGGATGATGAACAGCATCGAGCAGATATAACCAGCTTCATGAAATTCCGGAATGTGAAAGACAAGTTCCGCAAGTTTCAGAAAGACTGCATAGGTAAAACATGCTGCTGAAACAGAGACTGCTATATTCAAAAACAGTGTGTAATGGTGTTTGATCAGTTTCGTACGGATCAGATTACCAATCCCGGCGGCAATAAAAGCAAGAGCCATCTCAACCGGTCCGCCTCCGAGTAAAAAAGTAAAACCGGAGCAGGCAAGAGCTGCGGCAAGCCCCAGCTTTGCAGGTGAATAAAGAGCATGGATTTCTTCAATTTCATCCAGTCGTTTATGGATATCTTCACCAGTCATATGTGCTTCTTCTTCCGGAAAATGATCTACAAACTGTTCCATGCGGTAAAGCTTGGAGGTATTCACTCCCGTATTGGCAATACTCAACGACTGGGAAATACAATCGTTTCCATCGAAACAGTTAAATACAATGGACATCAATCCCACGTCTACCGTACAGGTTACACCAAGCTCTTTGGAAAGCCGGTTCATGGAAGTCCGTACACGCCATGCGCCGGTTCCACAGGAGAGCATGATTAACCCAACACGGCCGATGACAGAAGCTTTCTCGATCAGTCCGGCTTCTGCAATCAACACATTACTGTCATCATTGGCGTAGTCATGCCATGGAATCTCCATATGATTTTTTTCCATAATATCAATAAAGTCAGAATTAGTTGTCTGCATAAATGATCGCCTCTGCTTTGGAAACGTGGCGTTCCAGATTTTTTAAGAAATGTGAATTCGGAAGGAAAACTCCGATCTCATCATAACGGGTATTATCTTCAACAAGAGAATCCTGTCCATAGAATACATAGGACATAGGAAGCTCTTTCTGAAGTTTTATGACAATATCCAGAATAGCAGAATAAGCTTCTGCTTCGGTTTCTTTTAATTTTACGGTATCCGGTAATTCACGGATCAACAGTACACCGTTATTCTTTTCCAGAATGTTTTGTTCCGGTTCCATATCGTCGGATGTATAAGAATGGCTGTAGCGGTATGCCTGTGCCAGAAAAATATTCTTTGGAGCTCCGAGATCTGTATATACCTCATGGAAATGACGGTATTCCCGTTCATGAATCGATCTCTTATATTCAGGAAGTAACATTCCGTTTTCATCTGTCATGATCATCGGATTCTGTTTTCCGTCCGCATTGAACCGATAGGGAATCAGGAATGCATTTCTTAAAAGATCAAAGACTGTATTCTGACAGATAGCCATCAGAAACGCAGATAAATCCCGATTGCGATAAGAATTAAAAAGAGCCTGTGCGAATTCTGTAGATGACGGAGAATCGGGAAGGTCTACCCCATCGTTACTGAATAAATAACTGCAGAATGTTTCCATCAGTTTTTCACATGCCCATTTATCTTCGGATATTTTCTTAAATAAGATTTCTGATTTTTCTTCTCTGGGAAAAAGTGTTTTTTCCTCCATAATAAAGCGCTTCCTTTCATATTTTTTCATCCGAATAAATTATACAACTGTGATAAAGATAAGTGAAAGCTATAATTAATATAGCGGATATATGATTGTGATATAATAAAGAAGTGAAATCTGAGATTTTTATGCCAAAGTATACAAGAAAGGGTGGCGGTGGCAGGCTATATAGATGTCAAAATATGTAAGAAAAATTGCCGGTGGCAGCTTCTGTAGATAGTCGGTTGATGATTTGAAAGGGATATTTGATATAGTTTAAAACTATGACAAATACACATTTTTTTGTATTATACAAGTTTATCAAAACAAATTATAATAAATCCATCGATCGAGAACATCATCAAGAATATGAAAAATATAAAAAATATAAAAGAAAGCCATCAGGGACAACAAAAAAGACAGAAAACCTAAGTCTCTGCCAGCAAGGAGGAAATAATCATGAACACACCATTTCGTTACGACTTTGTAGGAAGTTTTTTACGCCCACAGAAATTAAAAGACGCAAGAAAGAATTTCGAAGAAGGGACAATCTCACAGGAAAAACTGACCGCAGTAGAAGATGAATGCATCCTGGAACTGGTGGCAAAGATTAAGGAACTTGGATATCATGTGATCACGGACGGAGAATTCAGAAGATCGACATGGCATCTGGATTTCATGTGGGGATTTGAAGGTATCGAGCATCAGAAGACAGTAGAGGGGAATACAACATTTGACGCAGAAGCTGCAATGATTGATGATACATACATGACGGGAAAGATTTCAGTAAAGAATCATCCTTTCGTAGAGCATTTCAAATTCATCAAAGCATTAGAAGATGAAAATACTGTCGCAAAACAGACTATCCCGTCACCGGGACAGTTCTATGCATACTTTACCGGGGCACAGCTTCTGAATACAACATTAGAAATCTATGGATCGGAAGAAGCATTTGCCGAGGATGTGATTAAGGCATACGGTGAATTCGCGCAGGAAATCTATGCAGCAGGCTGCCGTAACCTTCAGTTTGATGACTGCGTATGGGGCGGAATGGTAGATGCGAAGATGGCAGTTGCACTGACCGGAAGAACAGGACAGAGACTGGAAGATTACAAGAAACTCCTTCTGGAACTGAATAACCAGGTAGTAGCACAGGCACCGGAAGATCTGGTGATCAATACACATGTATGCCGTGGAAATTATCATTCTACATTCTTCAGTTCCGGAGCATATGATTCCGTAGCAGATTTGTTATTCGGAGAAGAAAATGTAAATGCATATTATCTGGAATATGACGACAAGAGATCCGGCGGATTTGCACCACTTGCAAAGGTATCCGGCGATAAGAAGGTCGTACTTGGACTTATAACAACCAAGACACCGGAACTGGAAGACAAAGAAAAAGTAATCGCAAGAATTCACGAAGCAGCAAAATATGTTCCGCTTGACCGCTTATACTTAAGCCCGCAGTGCGGATTTGCATCCTGTGAGATCGGTAATAAGCTGACAGAAGAAGAACAGTGGGCAAAGCTTAAGCTTGTAAAAGAGATTGCCGACGAAGTCTGGTCAGACAGATAAGCCAGAATAGATTGGCCATAAGCCAGCCGATACCGGTAGCAATGGCAGGGGCTGCCAGCCCGAAATGAGGGAAGAAGAACCAGGTTAAGATTACGCAAAGTGCAATCTGGAGCGTACTTCCGGCTAACGTCAGAACCATTTTCCCAAGTCCGTTATAAGTACCGGTGAAGGTTCCGCCGGTATTGATCGTACCTTGTACAAGGATCCGATGGTTGCATTATTGCCAGATGGACACAAGCTGGCAAAAAAAAAGACATTTTCGGCAAAATTTGCAGAGACGGAAGCCTATATTGTAACATGTCCAGGATTAGATATTGATGGAACACGTTATCTGGATAAGCAGGGGATTAAGCCGAATGTACAGTTTTCGACAATGGATATTCAGGCAACATATGCGATGGCGGCAGCGGGAATGGGTGTGAGCATTAAAATCGTTCTATCATCTGGAAGTATGATATACTGATAACAAGACTTGCAAAAAAGATGGAGGTGGACTACATGGATGTTGCAACGATGGTAGCGATTACTAACCTGAATATGGTTACAGTGATGGCAGTACAGGCGGCAAATAATGTAATCACGATCGTAAATGGAGAAAGGATGGAAGAAGATATGGATGGTTCAATGTTAGATCAGTATATGGGAAAAGATTGTACGGTAAGTCTGTTCAATGAAGTAGGAGCAATCAAAGGAAAACTCATGGACGCAGATATACAGTGGGTAAAGGTTGATACAAAGAAAGGGACACAGCTTATCAACAGAAATATGGTACGGAATATTACTTTTGATAATAAGTAGAATGAATAAAAAATAGTTGTTTCGGAAAAAGTCAGAAATGAATAAAAAATGAGTTGACATTTCGTGTATGAGTTCTTATACTTAAATATGTAGATAAAACATGGGGAGCTTGTGTACCAGGCTGAGAGGAAGTTAAGAACTTCGACCCATATACCTGATTTGGATAATGCCAACGTAGGAATGTATAACGTAGATTTTAGGAGAGATGCATTTAGTTGGTAGCTCTCTTTTTTGTTACTATGTGACGGAAATCAGGAACAATTGAATATCGGATAAGTTGAGAGTGAACGAGAGTTCATGAAGGGGTGCACCACCACGGGTGTATTTACTTCGTGAACTCTTTTTTTCATACTAAAGTATGCAAGAGAAGTTGTCAGTGGCAAGTTCGCTGTATATATCCGGGAAAGGAGAACATACATGATTATCGTAAATGGAAAAGAAATCAATCTGACAGAGGATACTACTGTTGCAGAATATCTGGAGCAGAATCAGTATCAGGTAAAAAGAATTGCTGTAGAGTTAAACGGAGATATTCTTCCAAAATATAGTTATTCCGATACCATGTTAAAAGACGGCGACCGTCTGGAAGTTGTGACATTTGTAGGAGGAGGCTAACATTCATGGGAGAAATCGTATCAGAAAATATGACGAAAAATGCGAACGCAAAAGTACTTAGTAAAGAAGAGATTATGGCTGCGCTTAATGAAAGACATTCTCCGGAAAAGCAGAAGCATCTGTCTGCAGGAAGGGTTGCGATAGCCGGACTTGGCGGATTAGGATCAAATGTGGCATATGCACTTGCCAGAATCGGAGTCGGACATCTCCATCTGATAGATTTTGATGTAGTAGATATTACGAACCTGAACCGGCAGCAGTACTTTATGGAGCATATCGGAATGTATAAAACAGATGCGTTAAAATCATTACTGTTAAAAATTAATCCGTATCTGGATATCTATACAGACTGTGTGAAAGTCACAGAAGAAAATCTTAAGACACTATTTCGTGACGAGCCTATTGTATGTGAAGCATTCGATAATCCAGAGGCGAAGGCAATGCTGGTGAATGGAATACTGGAATATTTCCCGGGAAAGAAACTCATATCGGCAACCGGTATGGCCGGATACGGAAGCAGTAATACGATTCGCACACAGAAGTTAATGAAGAACTTTTACCTGTGCGGAGACCGCGAGACGGCACCAACGTATGGAAATGGCCTGATGGCACCAAGAGTTGCAATCTGTGCAGCACATGAGGCGAATATGATCACACGTCTGATCCTTGGAGAAGAGGATGTGTAGGAAGACAGGTAAGAAACATAAGATTCATGCCGCAAAAAAAGATAGATAAATAAAAAAGCATGAGCAGAAAATAAAATAATAGGAAAGAAGGTCCTGATTATGGATAAAAAAGAAATAAAAAATACAGATACATTTACACTTGGAGGAAAAGAGTTTACTTCTCGTTTTATATTAGGTTCAGGAAAATTTTCACTGGATTTGGTGAAAGCATGTGTGGAAAAAGCAGGGGCACAGATTATCACACTGGCACTCCGTCGTGCAAATGAAGGCGGTCTGGCAAATATTCTGGATTATATTCCGGAAGATGTGACACTTCTTCCGAATACATCAGGAGCCAGAAATGCAGAAGAGGCGGTACGTATTGCCAGACTTTCCAGAGAAGTCGGATGTGGCAATTTCGTCAAAGTGGAAGTGGTAAGAGATTCGAAATATCTCCTTCCGGATAATTATGAGACGATCAAAGCTACAGAAATTCTTGCAAAAGAAGGATTCGTGGTTATGCCGTACATGTATCCAGATCTGAATGCTGCAAGAGATCTTGCAAATGCCGGTGCAGCATGTATCATGCCGCTTGGCGCACCGATCGGATCAAATAAAGGGCTTAGCACAAAAGACTTTATTCAGATCTTGATCGATGAGATTGATCTGCCGATCATTGTAGATGCCGGAATCGGACGTCCGTCCCAGGCATGCGAGGCAATGGAGATGGGTGCAGCTGCAGTGATGGCAAATACGGCAATCGCAACAGCAGGAGATGTACCGGCGATGGCGGAAGCATTTAAGAAAGCAATCGAAGCGGGCAGAAGTGCATACCTTTCCGGACTTGGAAGAACGATCGAGCGCGGTGCAAGTGCTTCGTCACCTCTGACAGGATTTTTGCAGGATTAGGAGGAATGACTGATGGAAACAAAGCATGAAGATACACATATTAATGAAAGTATTTTAAGCGAGGAGATTCTGGAAGACCAGAAGAAGAACCGGATCGATCACATGACTTATCTTCCGGGTATGGAGGATATCGGATCAGAGATCCTCGACCAGGTCGTAACAGCGATGGAAGCTTACGATTATAATACATATACAGCAGAAGATGTAAAACGTGCACTGGCACATGCAGAGCGCACACCGGAAGATTTTCAGGCGTTATTGTCACCGGCAGCACTGCCATTTCTGGAGGAAATAGCGCAGGCAGCGCAGATCGAGACGAGAAAACATTTTGGTAACAGTGTCTATATGTTCACACCAATCTATATCGCAAATTATTGCGAGAACTATTGCATTTACTGTGGTTTTAATTGCCATAACAAAATCAACCGTGCACAGTTAAATGCGGAAGAGATCGAAAAAGAGATGGCGGCGATCGCTGAGACAGGTCTGCAGGAAATCCTGATTCTGACAGGAGAAAGCCGTAACAAATCTACAGTAGAATACATCGGTGAAGCATGTAAGATCGCCAGAAAATATTTTAAAGTTATTGGTCTGGAGGTTTATCCGGTAAATTCAGACGAATACGCATATCTGCATGAATGTGGGGCAGATTATGTAACGGTATTTCAGGAGACATATAACTCAGATAAATATGAGACACTTCATCTTGCAGGGCATAAGAGAATCTACCCGTATCGTGTAAATGCACAGGAAAGAGCATTGAAAGGCGGCATGCGTGGAGTTGGATTCGGAGCACTTCTGGGGCTGGATGATTTCAGAAAAGATGCATTTGCGACCGGATATCATGCTTACTTATTACAGAGAAAATATCCACATGCAGAGATCGCATTTTCCTGTCCGAGACTTCGTCCAATCATCAATAATGACCGGATCAATCCGATGGATGTGCATGAGCCGCAGCTTCTGCAGGTAGTGTGTGCATACCGCCTGTTTATGCCATTTGCAAGCATCACGGTTTCGACACGAGAGTGTGAAAGAGTCCGCGATAATCTGGTAAGTATTGCAGCAACGAAGATATCTGCTGGTGTAAGTACCGGTATCGGAAGTCATGTAGAAGATATCGAAGACAAGGGTGACGATCAGTTTGAAATCTCGGATGGACGTTCGGTGGATGAGGTCTATCAGGCACTTCTGAAACACAATCTTCAACCGGTGATGAGTGATTATATCTATGTGTAACAGGGAGCATCTTGTGTTAAAAACATGCCGAATACAGCTGAAAGGAGTTGTCAGTGATAAAATCTGTAAACAATCAGAACTTTAAAATCATTGCAGTCAGCAATCGGAAATTATGCAACCGCCCGTTTTTAGAGCAGATAGAAAGAGTCTGCAAGATACATCCGGAAGCTGTGATCTTAAGAGAAAAAGATCTGACAGAAGAGGAATATGGGACATTGGCAAAAGAAGTAATGAATATTTGCAGCCGTTATCAGGTGTCTTGTATTCTTCATAATTTCTGGAAGACTGCACTTGAACTGGGATGTACATCTGTACATCTGCCACTTCCAATTTTGCAAAAAATAACTGATGAAGAAAAGAAAAAATTTACAAAGATTGGAATTTCTATACATTCTGTAGAAGAAGCGAAAGAAGCAGAGCAATTGGGAGCTTCCTATCTTACGGCAGGGCATATCTATGCGACAGATTGTAAGAGGGGATTACCGCCAAGAGGATTGGGATTTTTAAAAGAAGTTTGCCGGGAAGTCAGCATTCCGGTGTATGGAATAGGCGGAATAAAGTTCGATGAAGAACAGTGGAATGATATGAAAAAATGTGGAGCAGTTGGTGGATGTGTTATGTCCGGAATGATGGAAATATAGTAATCAAAATAAAACAGCTCATTTTTAAAAGAGCAGGAAAGCCTTCTGAGTCGGTACTCGGAAGGCTTTTGCTTTACACTGGCATATTAGTGCATATCAGATAGTACTTTACAAAATTATTTCTAAATGTTATATTAATACAAAAATGAATAGTTCAAGAATGAAATAAAAAGGAGAGCTACATATATGAACACAGGAATCGAATTTGCAGAAAAGCTGTCAAAGGCATACAGTGAGACCTGCAAACCGTTATGCCATGAACTGAATATTCCACAGACCGCATTTGACATCTTACTTTTCTTGGCGAACAACCCAGAATACAAAACTGCCAGAGACATCGTAGAAATACGAAAAATTAAAGCCAATCTTGTATCGGTAAATGTGGATAAACTTGTGAATGAAGGCTATCTGGAGCGGAAAAGTGTAGAAGGTGACCGAAGAAAAGTCAATCTGATCTGTACAGAAAAGTCAAAAGAGATTATCCAAGAAGGACAGAAACTTCAGCAGTCGTTCGTTGAAAAACTATTTGAAGGAATGGATGAAGATACAAGAAAAGCACTTCAAAAAGGAATGGCGCATATGGAAGCGAATATAGAGAAGATGTTGGAGGAAAAGAACTAGATGAATACAATATTAATGATTATCGTAACATTTTTCGCGGGGATGGGAGCCGGACTCGGAACCGGATTTGCAGGAATGAGTGCGGCGGCAGTGATCAGTCCGATGCTGATCACATTTCTTGGAATGGATCCATATATGGCAGTCGGAATTGCACTTTCATCAGATGTACTTGCAAGCGCAGTATCTGCCTATACATATGGAAAGAATAAGAATCTGGATGTGAAGAATGGTCTGATCATGATGGTCAGCGTACTTACCTTTACCGTTGTGGGAAGTTATGTGTCCAGTCTGGTACCATCTACAACGATGGGAAATTTCTCGGTATTTATGACATTCTTGCTCGGCATTAAGTTCATCGTAAAACCTGTCATGACAACAAAAGAAGCCATGGAAAAAGTGTCGCCGAAGAAACGTGCGGTGCAGTCGTTAATCTGTGGTGCCATGATCGGATTTATCTGTGGATTTATCGGTGCCGGAGGCGGTATGATGATGCTTTTGATCCTGACCTCTGTCCTGGGATATGAGCTTAAGACGGCGGTAGGAACGAGTGTGTTCATCATGACATTTACTGCCTTTACCGGTGCAGTTTCGCATTTCGCAATCGGGGGAATGCCGAATATAGCGGTGTGGATCTTATGTATTGTGTTCACACTATTGTGGGCAAGGATTGCGGCAGTATTTGCGAATAAGGCAACACCGAAGACATTGAACCGGGCGACGGGTGTGATATTAGTGGTTCTTGGGATTGTGGTTATGGCGTTTTCTATTTTAAATTAATAGAGAGCAGGAAGAAATTAATATTATAGGAGAGAATAAAAGGTATTAATAGAAAAATAATATGATGTTTTGTTTATTATGCATTCTACAGGGACTGCCGGTGGCAGGTCCTGCAGAAAGAAAAACATTGCTTATGATTCTTTAATATTTCCCCTTTCTATATTTTCTTTGAGTATCTGGTCTGTTACTTTATATAAAGTCTCAGATCCCAGCTGCGTTTTCCGTTGTCTTCCGTATACCTGCTCGGAAGTAACCTGATGCTCACGCCAGTCGCCACCGCCGTTACTGTTATTGAGAAGCAATGGCTGCAGGTTATCCAGGGAATGTGCAAATTTGGATTCCGGTGTCCGGTAATTTTCGAATTCATCAAAGAGTGCAGTCAGTTCTTTTTTCTGATCTTCTGGTAATAGTGAGAAGATCCGTTCTTTGGCAGCATCTTCACGTGCTTTCTGCGTCTTTAATCTTTCTGTATCGTAGGCATAAGTATCTCCGGCGTCAATTTCCACAATGTCATGGATCAGGCACATGATCATAACTTTTGCGATATCGACGGGTTCATTGGCATAATCTTTTAACAGGTATGCCATGATTGCCATATGCCAGGCATGCTCTGCATCATTTTCGCGCCTTCCGTGTCCGGAGAGGTGGGTCTGTCGTAATATATTCTTTTCTTTATCAATTTCGAGAATGAAATCAAGTTGTTGTTTTAATCTTTCCTCCATGATAATTCCTCCTTGTGCGTTCAGTACGAATAAACTATAAGATAGTATAACATAAAAGAAAGCATAATGAAAAGCAAAAACATAGAAAACATATAAAACATATTGACTTAATAGGAAAACGGTGTTAAACTCCAGTTATTAAAAGATAAAAGAGAGAAAAGCTCAGAAGGCAGGTGCAGGAAGTAATGAAACAGATATTATGCTTTGGGGATTCGAATACGTGGGGGTTAGACGGAGAGACCGGAAAGCGCTTTCCATGGGAAGAACGATGGACCGGAATCTTACAGGAAAAACTGGCGGACCGGGATATTAGAATTGTTGAGGAAGGTCTGTGTGGAAGAACGACCATATTTGAAGATCCGCTTCGCCTGGGAAGACGGGGAACAGAATTGCTTCCGACATTATTGGAGACGCACACGCCGGATGCAGTCGTGTTGATGCTTGGAACGAATGACTGCAAAACCATATTCGGAGCGTCAGCAGAAATCATCGGAAAAGGAATTGTCAGGCTACTGGAGCAGATCAATCAGTATGCAGATAAGATGAAGGTTCTTGTGATATCTCCGATCTATCTGGGAGAAAAGGTATGGCAGGATGGATATGATCAGGAATTTTCGCCAGAATCTGTAGAAGTATCAAAGAAATTAGAACCGGTATATGAAAAAGTGGCCGGAAAGTATGGCAAACGATTCATGCGGGCAGCAGATTATGCGAGTCCGTCGGAAGCAGATCAGGAGCATATGGATGGACAGAGTCATAAGATTCTTGCAGATGCGATTTATAGAAAATTAGAAGCAGAGATTTTGTAGAAAAGATAAAAATCCGTTGTCAGTCAATGGCATCTCCTGTTTTACTGGATTTTCAGTAAAGGGAGCATATCAGGACAAGACAACGGATTTTCTGCTATCTTTTGGATGTAACTTCTGCAACGGATTTTCCGGTGATTAATTCCATTACCGTACTTTTGGCATCGATAGCGGTAAACACTCCTGCAAGAATGAAAATGGCCCCGAGATATCCCATCTCCGTGAGCTTCTCATGCAGGAAGATGAAGGAAAAAATCGCTGCAAAGATCGGTTCCAGGGAGAACAGGAATCCGGTATTCTCCGGTGTTGTATATTGCTGCACAACAGTTTGTACAACGAATCCGTAAGCTGAGGACAAAAGAGCAAGTCCAAGAACGGAGATCCAGTCCAACGCGGTGCTCGGAAATATCGGGGATCCGAACACCAGCAGACCGATTATGGAATAAAGACAGGTAAAGCCCTGCTGGTAGACTCCGAGTGCAAGTGGATCTACCTGTCTGGTAAAATAGCTGTTTAATACAATATTGATTGAATAACTGAAAGCCGAAAGCATACAAAGCAACGTTCCGGGCTTGACAGCAAATATATCACCGCCGTTGATCAGTACCATTCCGATCAATACGATAATGATTCCAAGCCTGACATGATGCGCCGGAAGTCTCCGGGAAATAACTGCATGAATGACCGGAACAAGCACAACGGTGGTGCTGAGGATGAATCCACTCTGAGAAGCAGTAATCGTATTTAATCCGTAAAGGATTGGCGTAAGGTTTGTAAAAAGCAGAAAGCCGGTGATGGCACTGTAGAGTAAAAGTCTTTTATTAACTTTCAGTAACCTTTTGAAAAATATAAGTACCAGAATCAGAAATGCGATTCCTGTACGCAGAGCCATCAGCATCAGAGGGGAAAGTCCCTCAATTCCAAGTTTCATAAATATATAAGAAGTTCCCCATGCCATAGAGCAGGTTGTAAGAATCAGATTGGCTTTTTTTGTCGACATAATCGGCGATTCCTCCTATGTAATAGTTTTCTTGTTTTTTATTATATAGTAGAATAGAATATAAGTAAAATTCATATTTATCATGATGAGAATAAGAAAACAAAATATTTTGAAAAATAATCAAAAAAGACATAAGGAGAATGTAGAATCATGAGATATTCAAAATATACAATTTTCTTAAAAGTAGTGGAATTAGAGAGCTTTTCAAAAACAGCAGATTTTTATAAATACTCTCAGTCGGCAGTCACACAGATTGTGAAGTCTCTGGAAGCGGAACTTCAGATGACATTATTAAAACGAAGTCACGCAGGAGTGTGTCTGACTTCAGACGGAGAACAGCTCATCCCCTATATATGGGAACTGGCAATGGCAGAAGAAAGAATGTGGGAAAAAGCCGGAGAAATCACAGGAATGGACCGGGGACTGATCCGGATCGGGGTATTCAGCAGTATTGCGTGTCACTATCTGCCGGGGGTGATGAAAGAATTCCGAAAATTATATCCGGGAATTGATTTTGAACTGCATACGGGAGATTATTCCAAAATCGAGCAGTGGATTGCTGAGGGGCTGGTAGATTTCGGATTCCTGATCCGGCCGGTGCGGACGGACTATGATACCATTGACATTATGACGGATGAAATGCTGGCCGTTCTTCCAGAAAAGCATCCAATGACAGAAAAAACAGAGATTCCATTAAAAGCATTTGAGGATGAGTCAGTTGTACTGCTTCAGGAAGGCGGCAAGCAGGAAATCGAAGAACATTTCAAAAAGAATAAGATCGCACCGCATATTTCTTATTATTCCGGGGACGATTATGCAGTGATGTCTATGGTGGAAAACGAGCTGGGAATCGGGATACTGTCGGAACTGGTGATGAAAAGATGCGATTATCATATCGTAACAAGAAGTCTGAAACCAGAGCTGCACCGGGAGATTGTGATCGCTGTAAAGAATGAGAAGAATGCTTCGGTAGCGGTGAAGAAATTCCTGCAGTTTGTAAGAAAAAGGGAAAATCCTTGATTCGTGTATTTTTAAGTAATAAAATATGGAGAAGTGGATAGTGTATATCTATAAATAACAACATTTCAGAAAGGGAGCCTTAGAAATTGCTGGAAAAATTAAGAGAACTTGGAATCAGAGATGAGCTGATCCGTGAGATAACAGAATATAGGGAAACATATCCGGTAGAACAAGAATATGGTTCAAGAATTCCGAAACTGGAACAATTTTACTATGGAAAAGAAGTCTGGGAGCAGGCAATTACCGCAATTTTGTGTGGAGAGAATATTCTGTTGGCAGGTCCGAAAGCAACGGGAAAGAGTCTGTTTGCAGAGAATCTGGCGGGAGTATTTGCAAGACCACGGTGGGATGTGTCGTTTCATGTGAATATGGATGCAGCTTCATTGATTGGTATGGATACATTCCGTGGGGGAGAGGTATCTTTCAGACCGGGGCCGGTGTATACAGCGGCAAAAGCCGGTGGATTTGCTATATTAGATGAGATCAACATGGCAAAAAGTGAAGCAATGGCAGTACTTCATGCGACACTGGACTTCCGGCGGACGATTGATGTTCCAGGATACGAACGTATGGAATTACATCCGGCGACAAGATTCATTGCAACGATGAACTACGGATATGCGGGTACAAAAGAACTGAATGAAGCACTGGTATCCAGATTTGTCGTAATCCAGATGCCGATGATTTCAAAGGAAAGTCTGATTAAATTAATAAGAAAGCATTATCCGGACATCAGGGAAGAAGGAGCAGGAGAACTGACATTTATGTTTCTGGAATTACATAAGAAATGTGAAAATGGAGAGATATCTTCCAAGGCTCTGGATCTGCGTGGTCTCTTAGGAGCAGTCGGTCTGATGGAAAAAGGACTTGATATATTTACGGCACTGGATATGGGAATTACCAATAAAACATTTGATACCTATGAACAGACCCTGATTCGTGATACGATCCGTACAAGAATCTCGAAGAAAACGGTGAAGAAAGATTTGTTTGTGAAGTAGCAGGAAAGTAGTGTGTTATAGCATGGCGGAAATAGAAGAACAAGAATTAAGAGAAGCAAAAAGAGCATGCAATTTTATATGGGCGGCGGCAGAAAATTATGAACTTGAACCACTTTTCCTTGCATTTGCATCGAACGGAACGGCAGATATGTATCTGAATCTGATTATCGGTCTGACTTACAAATGGTACGATCAGGAGAAAATAGATGATTTTTTTAATCAGCTGGGAGGAAAAGACCGGGAACTGTATGAAGGTCTTCTTTGGATCGGACTTGAGAATGCATTGTACCAAAAAGAAAGAAAAATAAGATCAGTAATGGAAGAACTGCGAAGGGAGTATGCGCTGGATAATCTGAACCGTTACAGGAATTATAAAGAATATGCAAGGATAGAACAAATCCGGAATGCACATTGCAGAGAAATTTTGGGACAGCCATCCGAACTAACTACAGAAGAGGAAGAACTGCTGCATGCATTTTACTATACGGAAGAGATGACAACGGATGAGATTCTGGAACAGACACGAGAGAATCTGTGGAAATATTTTTCTTATCGTCCATCAAAAGCTGCGAAAAAAAAAGGTGTTTACTTTCTTCAGAAAGTTGCCGGAGCATTCCATTCTGTTGGAAAAGTGAGTGCCACATATGTACGGGCGAAGCATTATGAAGATAAAGACGTCGGCAGTGAGGAAAAAACAGGAGTTATAGAGCGGTCAAAGCATTATCTGGTGCAGTTCTCATTAAAAAATGATCCGGGGGAGGCAAGAATATATGTAGAAGCCTGCTTTGGCAAGAATATGTACCCGCAGACTGAGCAGGAAAGAATAGAGCGGGAGATATGTGTGGATAAACATAAGAATTGTCATGTACTCTTTACAAGAGGAAGATCAGGATGGAAAGAAAAGCAGAAGAGCGAAACAAAATTAAAAGAACTTTCGGAAATAGAAAGAAAACGAGAAAGGCAGGAAATCCTGGAATTTCAAAAAGAATCTGCCCAGCAATATGAGAAAAATAAACAGTATTATGAGAAGAATCGTGCGATATACAGAAACAGTATAAGAAAACTTACAGAGAAATTACGCATCTGTCTGGAGACACAGGACGAGACATTTCCAGAAATGGCAACGCACGGGAAAATCAATCCGAGAGAAGTATGGAAAGCAGTTTATCTGGATAATCCAAGAGTATTCGAACGGAAAGAAGAAGTGGAGATTCCGGGATTTTCAGTCGATATGCTGATCGATGCATCGTCTTCCAGAAAGCAGATGCAGGAACAGATTGCGGCGCAGGCATATGTCCTGGCAGAAAGTCTGGAAGAGTGTGGAATACCGGCACAGATATATTCCTATTGCAGTATCCGGGGCTTTACGGTGATGCGGATCTTTAAAGATTATGAAGAAGAACAGGTTGGAAATGAATTATTCGGATATGTTGCGGCAGGAAATAACCGGGACGGACTGGCTCTGCGTGCAGCAGGATATTTGATGGAAGCAAGTAAGAAAGCAAAAAGAATTTTACTTGTACTGACGGATGCAAACCCTATGGACGACCAGAATATCGGTGAGGGAGCTTTTTATACGAACAAGGAATATACTGACCAGCCGGCAATAGAGGATACAGCAAGGGAAGTTCAGAGGTTAAAGCAAAAAGGAATCCAGGTCATAGGAATCTTCATGGGAAGTGCAAAATCCAGAGAGGCAGCAAGAGAGATATTCGACCGAGAACTAGTGCAGATTCAGAATATTAATGATTTTGCAGGGGCAGTGGGGCGAGTGCTGGGAGAAGTGATGACGCCATAGGGGACGTGAAAAAGTGGCTTTTTCAGTGTCCCCTATGGCTTACAAAGCATATATATTAATAACAAAAGCATCTGGAGTTAATGTATGACCAGTCAGAAACTAGAAAATCTTTTAAATCTTGCACTGAATTCCGCGGAAGATGAGCGGGAAAAATCCTTGAATTTAAATGTTGGATATGATCCGCTTGACCGGGAATGGGATCTGATCATCAAATATTCCGTAAATCTGGACCGAGTCAGGAAGATAGCATCCAAAGTAACAGAACTTCAAAATGAATATGCAGTCATCCGAATTACAGAATCCAGAATCGACATCTTATCGGAAATTCCGGAAGTTGAATATGTAGAAAAACCAAAACGGCTGTTCTTTCAGGCAGCAGAAGGAAGGCGTGTGTCTTGTATCAATGCGGTACAGGATACACGCCTTTCTCTGTATGGACAGGGAATATTGGTTGCAATCATAGATTCGGGAATCGATTATGCGAATATAGATTTTCGAAATGCGGACGGAAGCACGAGGATTCGGTATCTGTGGGATCAGTCTCTGAATCCGGCAGATGGGGAAACAGCACCGGTTGGATACAGCATCGGTGTGGAGTATACGAAAGGACAAATAGATGAAGCATTAAATGCACAAACTGTATCAGAACAGAGAAGGCTTGTGAGAAGCCAGGACATTTCCGGACACGGTACGGCAGTGGCGGGAGTAGCAGCAGGAAATGGAAGCAACAGTGGAGGACGTTATGCCGGAGTTGCCATGCAGAGTGAATTGATCGTTGTAAAACTTGGTAATCCCATACAGGAAGGATTCCCAAGAACGACAGAGCTAATGATGGGGATCGATTATATAATAAGAAAGGCACTGGAGCTTCGGATGCCTGTAGCTGTGAATATCAGTTTTGGAAATACATACGGCGGACATGACGGGACGACACTGCTGGAGCGGTATATCGATGATGTGTCCAACATATGGAAGAGTGTATTTTGCATCGGAACCGGAAATGAAGCGGCAAGTGCCGGGCATACTTCCGGTAGAATTATTTCAGAAGGAGAAGAGACAATTCAGCTTGCAATTCAGAGCAGACAGTCATCGATCAGTATCCAGATATGGAAAGAATATACGGATCAAATAGAGATTTCGATCATCAATCCATCGGGAGTGCGGGTCGGACCGGTACCGGAGATATTGGGACCACATCGCTTCCGAATTGGTCAGACAGAAATACTGCTTTATTATGGGGAACCAAGTCCTTACAGCATTTCTCAGGAAATCTATATAGATCTGCTTCCGGTAGAAAGTTATCTGACAGAAGGAATATGGAGAATTGTTCTAAGTGCCGGGAAGATTGTGACAGGACAATATGAAATGTGGCTTCCAAGCGACAATGTATTGAACCGTGGAACAGGATTCTTGTTTCCAACAGATGCTACGACGCTCACAATTCCATCTTCTGCCAGCCGTGCAATATCCGTAGGAGCATATGACGCAAGGACATTTGCATATGCGGATTTTTCGGGAAGAGGATTTACCAGACTTACAAATATGGTGAAACCGGATCTTGTGGCACCGGGAGTGGAAGTTATGACAACAACAGTGGGCGGAGGATATGCAGCATTTACAGGAACATCCTTTGCCACGCCATTTGTGACAGGAAGTGCAGCGCTTTTGATGGAATGGGGGATTGTGAGAAAAAACGATCCATATCTATATGGGGAGAAGGTGAAGGCGTATCTGAGACGTGGAGCGAAAAAAGTACCGGGATTTGACGAGTATCCGAATGAGGAAGTGGGGTATGGGGCCTTATGTACAGCACAAAGTATCCCCCAAATATGAAAACGGCTGATCTGAAAAAGTAAATTTCAGTGCCCGAGTAATAAGGATAAAAGGTACATTTTTTTAGTGGGATAATGTTTCCAAAAGTGCTAAAATAAAATCATCATACATAAAGCGAGGCGTAAAACAATGAAAAAAATCAAGTGGGGCGTTATAGGAACTGCCGGAATTGCCAGAAGTTGTACCATTCCGGGAATGATACAGGCATACAACTGCGAATTATATGCAATTGCCGGAAGAAGCATAGACAAAGCTGAACAATTTAAAGAAAAATTCGGATTTGAAAAAGCCTATGGAAGTTATAAAGAATTGTTGGATGATCCGGAAGTGGAAGCGGTATATATTGCGCTGCCAAATACTTTACATTATGAGTGGGCCGTGAAAGCTATGAAAAGCGGCAAACATGTATTGTGTGAGAAGCCGCTTGCACCGTGTGAAAAGCAGGTAAAAGAATTATTTGACACGGCAAAAGAGAATCATGTATATCTTATGGAAGCTTTTGCGTATCAGCACAGTCCATATATCACTGCAATTAAGAAAGAGATAGAAGATGGAACGATAGGAGAAGTTCGTTATATAGATTCCGCATTTATCACATCGGACTATAATAAGGAAAATATCCGGATGAGACGGGAGACTCTTGGAGGGTGTACATACGATCTTGGAGTATACAGCACAAGCCTGACGTTAGGACTTCTGAATGAAGAACCAGAAAAAGTCGAGGCTTCCGCAATCTTTTCGGAAGAAAAGATCGATAAGCTGACTTCTGTGGTCATGGAATTCGCAGATGGAAAGAAAGCAGCATTTACCTGTGGCATGACACTTGCAACGAATCAGGACAGGAGACTGGATCGTCTGGAGATAGATGGAACGAAGGGAAGTATTACCGGAACCAAATTTGCATTCAATGGTGAGGGAGAATTAAGCTATACGATTCGTACGGATGAGGGGCAGGAAGAAGTAAAGACGGTAGAAGTTCCACAGAATTATCGCCTGGAGGTAGAACAATTCGGCAGATGCATCGATGAAAATGAGAAGCCGGCGGTTACGGAAGAATTTTCGCTGAAAAATGCGAGACTTGTTGAGAGGATTCTGGAGGAGATCGGATATTAAGATGAAAAAGAATGAAAAGATCAGGACGCCGTTAGGAATCATTTCTGTTTTCAAGAATGAAATACCTGAAAGATATCATTGTGCAGCGGAACCGGAGATTTTACGTATCAGTGAGACGCATATACGGATTCGGACAATAGATCAGGCCGTATCCTGGGGAGAAGAAGTGTATTCACCAAGACTTCACCAGAACTGTATGAATCCTGAAAATATTACACTATATCCACTGGAGATTGAGTGGAATGGGGATAAAGTTACGGTTTCAGATCATTATGGGATGAAAAAGTGGATAACCGGGGAAAAGTTACCGGAAATTCAAGACTGGAATCTAAAACTGAAAAAATTAAGATGTAATCCTTGCAGAAACTGTGGAAGATGTTAGGAAACGAAAGAAAAGAGAGAAAAATATGAATTATTCAGAATGTATAGAAAATGCAAGAACACGTATTGGAAATTATTGTAAAGCCTGTCCGGAGTGTAACGGACGTGCCTGTAAGAACCAGATGCCGGGACCGGGCGCAAAGGGAGTAGGGGATACAGCTATCCGCAATTATGACAAATGGAAGGAAATCCGTGTACAGATGGATACAATTGCCGAGAATAAACCGGTGGATACATCACTGGAGCTCTTCGGGAAGAAATTCAAATATCCGTTTTTTGCAGGTCCGGTTGGTGCAGTAGGATTACATTATGGAGACTGCCTGGATGATGTGGCATATAATGATATTCTGGTATCTTCCTGTGCAAAATACGGAATTGCTGCATTTACAGGAGATGGCGTGGACAGTAATGTGATGGTTGCAGCAACAAAAGCGATTAAGAAAACAGATGGAATCGGAATCCCGACTGTGAAACCATGGAATCTGGATGTGATTGCCGGGAAGATGGAGATGGTACATGAATCGAAAGCCCTCGCAGTGGCGATGGATATTGATGCAGCAGGGCTTCCGTTTCTTAAGAATATGGAACCACCGGCAGGAAGTAAGACGGTAGAAGAACTCCGTCAGATTGCGAAGATGGCAGGCACACCATTTATTGTGAAAGGTGTTATGACCGTCAAAGGAGCATTGAAAGCAAAAGAGGCGGGAGCATCTGCAATTGTAGTATCGAATCATGGCGGCCGTGTACTGGATCAGTGCCCGGCGACAGCAGAAGTTCTGGAAGAGATTGCACTGGCAGTAGGTGATTCTATGAAGATATTCGTAGACGGTGGAATCCGCAGTGGTGTGGATGTATTTAAAGCACTTGCATTGGGAGCAGATGCAGTGATCATTGCAAGACCATTTGTGACAGCTGTATACGGAGGCGCAGAAGAAGGCGTGAAATCTTATATCGAAAAGCTGGGAACAGAACTGGAAGATACGATGAAAATGTGTGGAGTGACGAGTCTGGAAGAGATTGACAGGGATTGTGTGTGGACAAGATCCTGATCTGCTAATCCCACATTTTTAGAAAGTCCTGAATCTCCTCCGGGAGTTGTTCTTTTCTCCATGCCAGCAGGATCTCTGTAGTAAGATCTGCGCCTGAGATCCTGCATGATGTAAGTTTTGAAGAAAGCGTCTGCATTGAAGCAGGAAGGATAGCAATACCAAGCCCTTTTTCTGCCATGGTCATAGCAGTGCGGGCATCTCCGCAAGTGAAATATATATCACACATCAGTCCGGCGCGTTCAAAGGCTGCCAGCATATATTTACGATAGCGGTATGAAAGAATCAGCGGCTGTCTGGAAAGCTCTTTAAGCGGGATAGAAGAACGTTCCTGAAGAAGCGGGGAATCAGGAATGCTCATAGCCATAAGGCTTTCTTTTAAGAGCGGCTTTGTTTCACATCCGTTCAATGCAATGGGAGTCCGCAGAGTAGTAAGGTCGATGATCCGGTTTTCCAGCTGGTCTTTTAGTGTAAAGGTTGAGCCTTCGTGTACATCAAAACGCACTTTGGGATACTTCTTTGCAAAATGAAGAAGATGGTCGGACATCATTGATACGGTGGAAGGGGTCATACCGATATGCAGAGTGGCAGACTGGCTGGATTTTATCACTTCACGTTTGGCGAGGTCGGAAAGTATCAGGAGATTTCCGGCCTGTTCGTAAAGTGTTTTCCCGGCTTCGGTTAAAGTGATTCTTTTTTTTCCACGAAGAAAAAGCGGCACCTGTAATTCCTCTTCCAGCATTTTGATCTGATAGCTGAGAGGAGGCTGTGTCATATGAAGATCTCTGGCCGCACCACTGATGGTCCCGGCATCTACGATAGCACGAAAATATTCTAACTGTTTCAGTTCCATAAAATTTCCTTTCTCTATATGATAAAAATAAAAAATATAAGAGTTATTTATGAACAAAACCATATAAAAAATGTTGAATTGCCATATAAAAACAATAATTTACATATATAATAACCGATGTTATACTGAAAACGCAAGAAAAAAGAAAAGGAATGAGTAAAAATATGAAAAGAGTTGACTTTGAAAATGGAACCGTGACCGGGAATATTCTTGGTGCAGCACTTCCGATGCTCGTTGCTCAGATCTTAAACTTATTATATAACATTGTGGATCGTGTATACATTGCACGTATCCCGGAGGTGGGAACGAAAGCACTGGGGGCAGTTGGAATCTGCTTTCCGTTGATCGTGATCATTACTGCATTTGCAAATCTCTTTGGAGGCGGAGGTGCACCGCTTTTTTCTATTTCCAGAGGGAAAAGGCAGGAGAGAGAAGCCGTGTGTATTATGAATACTTCTTTTTCCATGGTTTGTGTCAGTGGTGTGATATTGATGGTGACGGGGTTACTATTTGCAAGACCGATTTTAATTTTGTTTGGAGCTTCTAAGAGTGCACTGGTGTATGCGTATCCGTATATGATGATCTATCTGCTCGGTACATTGTCGTCAATGATCGCAGTCGGGATGAATCCGTTCATCAATGCCCAGGGATATTCTGTAGTTGGAATGCTTTCTGTTGCAATCGGAGCAGTTGCGAATCTGATACTTGATCCACTGTTTATCTTTGTTCTCGGATTCGGAGTGCGGGGCGCAGCCATTGCGACCATACTGTCACAGACATTATCGGCAGCCTTTGTCCTTTTTTTCCTTACAGGAAAAGCAGAATTGAAAGTACGGTTTTTACGGAAGAATGAGATATCGGAATGTACAGGGTATGCGAAAAATATTGTAAGTCTGGGGATGGCCGGATTTATCATGCAGCTTACGAACAGCCTGGTGACAATCTGTTGTAACAACGTACTGTCTGTTACAGGCGGAGATATTTATATCTCTGTAATGACGATCATTTCCAGTGTGCGTCAGCTTGTGGAGACTCCGATCCATGCGATAAATGAAGGAACGTCTCCGATCTTAAGCTATAATTACGGGGCTCGTCGTCCTGCGCGTGTGCGAAAATCAATTGCAGTTCTGGCAGTTATGATCCTTATATATACAGGAGTGATGTGGGGAAGTATTATCATGATTCCGGAAGTCCTGATCCGGATATTCAGTTCGGATAAGACTCTTATGAAAGATGCCGTTCCGGCGTTGAAACAATATTTTGCGGCGTTTATATTTATGGATCTGCAGTATATGGGACAAACAGTATTTAAATCACTGAATAAGAAGAAGCAGGCAATCTTCTTTTCACTGCTTCGTAAAGTGTTCATTGTAGTTCCGCTTACTTATCTGATGCCATATGTATTACATATGGGAACGGATGGGGTATTCCTTGCCGAGCCGGTATCAAATGTGATCGGTGGAAGTATCTGCTTTATCACGATGCTATGTACAGTGATGCCGGAGCTGAAAAGGATGGAAGCGTAAAAGGGAAAAACTTCGTTTTTACCAGTCTGGCATGTTTAAGAAAAATTTGGTAAAATAAAAAAATCAGGAGAGAAGAAAAAAGACAGAAGAGGAGTGTGACAGAGATGGTTATATTAAATGACTATCTGTATTCCGGAGATACAGTACTTCGGATTCTTCACAATTACATCAAAGATCTGAGAAAAGATGCCAAGAAAACAGGAAATGAAATAGATATGATTCATTGTAATTTTCTGTTGCAGATCCAGGAACTTCTGGAGCATAATGATTTCTTAACTGCGCAGTCTCAGAAAATGAGAGAGTTTTACAAATATATGGCGAAAGAATATCCGTTTATGGCATTTACTTTCAAAGGAAGGATCAAATCACTGATCCGGGCAGAAGAGAAATTCAATGGTTATGTGGTGGAATTCATTTATGATTATTATGAAGAACACGGGAAATATCCGAGCATAGCAGAAGTTAAGAAACGATTGAGTTGCTTTAGAGATTTAATCGCTTACAGAATTATTATTTCAGTTCCCAGATGCCATCTGAACAGTGAAGAAGACAGAGAAGAGCAGGAGCGGAAATACCTGTATCAGATCGCAAATGTACTGCCGGGATTTTTGGAGGAGCAGGGATTTAGTGCAGAACCGGCCATGGGGATAAAGGAAAGTACATCCCCGCTTTTGAACGAATCAGTGAAACCGTATTACAGAGATTATATCTGCAGCCATAGTTCGAATAATTATCAGTCTTTACATATTACATTTTACGATAATAGTTCAAGATGTTATATGGAGGTACAGCTTCGAACCAAAATGATGGATGACATTGCAGAAATAGGCTCGGCAAATCATATCGGTTATGAAAAAGAGCAGGAACATGAACGGGCCAGAAGAGATGCAATCCCGGAAGGAGAGTGTCTGTATTTTGATGAGGCTTATGAGAGAGGAATGAAACTTCTGAATCTTAAGCTGGCTGAACTGGATGTGAATATGTTTTCGGCAGTAAATAACAGTCTGATCAATGACGGATGTGGACTTTACCGTGGAAGGTTGATTCTTCCGTATGAGCATTTGTCCAGATTCCAGAACGACCTGATTGATTAATATTTATGATCACAGGGATAAAAGAACAAAAGTAAGTTTCAGTTTGCAATATAGATCAGAATATAGTATGATGTAATTCAGGGCTTTAAAGTGTAGTGCTTTAAAGTCCTGAGATTTTGAAAGGATATTTATACTATGATAGTTAAATTAATAGAACAAGTATATAGCTTTTTGTGGGGAGATTTATTGCAGATACCTCTTCCGGGAGGCGGTAGTGTCGGAATTTCACTGTTGATTATACTTCTGATACCAGCAGGAATATATTTTACCATCCGGACCAGAGTACTTCCGATCAGGTTATTTCCGGATATGGTAACGGTACTGACAGGAAAGAAAGAAGACAAGAACAGTCTGTCTACTTTTCAGACATTGATCGTATCGACAGCAACCCGTGTCGGAATGGGAAATCTGGTCGGCGTTGTTGCGGCAGTATCCGCAGGTGGTGCGGGAGCTATATTCTGGATGTGGGTGACAGCGCTGATCGGTTCTTCGACAGCATTTATAGAAGCAACACTTGCTCAGATTCATAAAGAAAAAGATCCTTTATACGGAGGTTTCCGCGGCGGACCGGCATATTATATCCATGATTATGTGGAAGGCAGGACCAGAAAGAAGAGAAAGTGCGTACTGCCTGCAGTATTATTTGCCATCTCAGGTTTGATCTGCTGGTGCGGGATCAGTCAGGTAATCAGTAATTCTGTGGCTGCATCTTTTAAAAATGCATTTTCTATTCCGCCACTTTATACGACGATCGTTCTGGTGATCCTTGCGGCGATTATCGTACTTCGTAAGAATGCGACGGTAAAAGTACTGGATCTGATGGTTCCGTTTATGGCGGTGTGTTATTTCTGCATTACGATTTTTATTATTATTACCAATATCGGAAGTCTTCCGGGGGTATTTGCAAGAATCTTCCAGGAAGCTTTCGGAATCCGCCAGGTGGCAGCCGGTGGATTTGGAGCAGTGCTGATGAACGGAGTAAAACGTGGATTATTTTCGAATGAAGCTGGTTCAGGCTCTGCGCCATGTGCGGCAGCGGCAGCAGAATGTGACAAACCGGTGAAAGCGGGATTAACACAGGCACTTGGAGTGTTTGTAGATACAATCGTAATCTGTAGCTGTACCGCTATGATCATGTTACTGGTACCGGAAAAACTGGTCGCTGGAAAAGAAGGAATGGATCTGTTACAGACTGCGATGAGATATCATCTGGGAGAATTCGGAGTGATATTCATTGCAGTGACCTTATTCCTGTTCAGTTTTTCTACATTTCTGGGAATTCTCTTTTATGCAAGATGTAATGTGGCATATCTGTTTGGTGACAAATGGTGCTGGCAGACTGCATACAAAGTATTGGCACTTGTGATGTTGTTCATTGGAGGAATTGCGACTTATACATTTGTATGGGATCTGGGAGATGTCGGAATCGGTCTGATGACGATCTTCAACATTGCAGCGTTGTACCTGATGGGAGGTCAGGCACTCGATGAACTGAAGGCATATGAGGAGTCTAAAAAATAACTGGATATAGATGAAAAGCAGTATTGTATAACGATGAAAAATCGGAATACAATACTGCTTTTTTAGTCTTTTAATACATTTGCCATATCAGCAGGAAGAGGTGCCGTAAATGACATCCATTCACCGGTGATCGGATGTGCAAATTCCATATGATGGGAATGTAAAGCCTGCCTGGTCATATGTTCCATATCTGGATTATACAGGTAATCACCGATCAGTGGAAAGCCAAGGTATTTCATATGAATACGGATCTGATGGGTACGGCCTGTCTCAAGTTTTAATGAGACCAGACTGTGTCCGTTTGCTTCTCTTATCAGTTTATAATGGGTGATGGCTTCCTCACCGTGTTCAAAATCTACCATGCGTTCAATGATCGTTCCCTCTTTTCGGGCAAGTGGGGCGCAGATTGTTCCGGATGAAGGTGTGACACGGCCCTTTACTACTGCAAGATATTCGCGGTGTACTTCCCGGTTTTTAGTCATGGTAGAAAGGATGCTTCCGCTGACAAGGTGTTTGGAGACCACAGTGAGTCCGGAGGTATCGCGGTCAAGACGGTTGCAACAGCGAAAGATAAAAGGTTTGTCCTGCTTCTGGTAGTACCATGCAAGTGCATTGGCAAGGGAATTATAATAATTGTTCATTGACGGATGAATCGGCATGCCGGCGGGTTTATTGATCACGATGATGTCTTCATCTTCGTAGATAATATCCAGTGGAATCTCCACCGGGGGGATTTTCTCAGAGCATTTTGTTTCACAGATAATGACTTTTAGAATGTCTCCGGCAGTCAGTGTCTGGCGCATATAATAATGGACACCATTTACCAGTATACTTTTTGGCATACGTTTGATTTCGGCAAGATTCTGACCGGAATATCCTTTCCTTCGTAAGAATTGTTCAATCCGGAGTCCGTCTTCTTTTTCGGTAATCAGGTATTCTATTGTACGGTTCATTGCAATTCTCCTGTAGTATAGGTATAATAATGCCAGAAACAAAATCTGGCATGTATAACGCTGATATTTATAACGCTGGTATCCATATCATATCATGAATGCCGTGGATACTAAAGCAGTAAAATCAGATAAATTAAATGTAAAAATAACAGAAAGAGAGGATGAAATGACAGGACTCAGTACACTTTGTTATATTGAAAAAGATAATAAATATCTGATGCTTCACAGAATTAAGAAGAAAAATGATGTGAATGAGGGAAAATGGATCGGTGTCGGAGGGCACTTTGAGGCAGATGAAAGCCCTGAAGAATGTGTTCTAAGAGAGGTAAAAGAAGAGACCGGGTATACGCTTACTTCTTACAGGTTCTGTGGACTTGTAACATTTGTATCGGGAGACGGAGTGACAGAATATATGTCTTTGTTTCACGCAGATGGTTTTGAAGGGGAACAGATTGCCTGTGATGAAGGCGTTTTGGAATGGGTTGATATTAATAAGATACAGGATCTGAATCTCTGGAGAGGAGATAAGATATTTTTAAAACTGATAGCAGAAAAGGTTCCGTTTTTCTCGCTGAAACTCGTTTATGACGGACATGACGGTCTGGTGTCAGCAGTGCTAAATGGAACAGAACTGGATCTGGAAAAGGTTTAGAAGGAATGGAGCAGACAGAAAGGATGAGAGATTGATGGAACAGATCAGATTGGAAAATGAACAGATAGAAGTAACTGTGAATATTCACGGAGCAGAATTGCGGTCGTTGAAAAGTAAGGCTGACGGACAGGAATATTTGTGGAATGCAGATGCAAAATACTGGGGAAGGACGTCGCCTGTGTTATTTCCATTTGTCGGCGGAGTAAAGAATAAAGTTTACAGACATGAGGGCAAAGAATATCCGATGAATCAGCATGGATTTGCAAGAGATATGGACTTTACATTGATAAGCCGGAGCACAGATGAGGCATGGCTGGCGTTGGAGGATACCGATGAAACCCGTAAAGTCTATCCGTTTCATTTCCATTTGGAGATTGGATACAGACTGGAAGGAACAGCTGTCAGGGTAATGTGGAAAGTAAAAAATACAAATGAGAAAAATATGTATTTTGCGATCGGTGCGCATCCGGCATTCTTCTGCCCGGTCAGAGAAGGCGAGAAGCAGTCAGAATATTTCCTGAAGTTTAAGGATGGAGAAGGAAATGCACCGGAATCACTGACGAATACGGTATTCGGAGAAGGCGGAGTTGTTACAACACAGAAAAAAGAATATAAGCTGACAGACGGCTTCCTTTCTATTGATGAGCATTTGTTTGACGGGGATGCGCTGGTAATTGAAGGGCATCAGATTCAAAGGGTCGCATTGACGGATCCACAGAGGAAGGAATATCTGGCAGTAGAATTTGACGCACCACTTGCAGGAATCTGGTCACCACCGAAAAAACAGGCTCCGTTTGTATGCATTGAACCATGGTATGGACGTTGTGACAGTGAAAGATTCGACGGGGAATTAAAAGACAGAGACTGGGAAAATGCTCTGGAAGCGGGCGGAGAATTTGAGGCTTCATACAAAATTATTATTGAATAATTTTTTCAGAATATTTTATAGAATTTATATGGATAACTTTGGGGAATCGGTTATAATAAGCATGTAGTTACATGATAATAGTCATTACGAAAGAGAGGAAATAGATATGGCAGTTATACATTTGTCAAAAGATAATTTTAATGAAGAAGTACTGGAGTCAAAAGTACCTGTAATGGTAGATTTCTGGGCAACATGGTGCGGACCATGCAAGACGATGGCACCGATCGTGGAAGAGATTGCAGAAGAACGTACAGATATCAAAGTATGCAAAATTGACGTAGATCAGGAACCGGAACTTGCAAGACAGTATCGTGTAATGTCTATCCCGACATTTCTGGTGTTCAAAGACGGAGAAGTCGTTAAGAGAGATATGGGTGTGATGTCCAAGGACGAGCTGGAAGGTCTGATTGTTTAATGTGTGAAAAGGTTGATATCCGGCCGGAATAAAATAAAAGGTACATTCCTGTGCAGACTTTAATGCAAGGGAATGTACCTTTTATTTTTATCGCCATGCGTTCGTAAGGAACTGCCAATGGCGGATTTTTTGTAGTTCTGTGTTTGATCCATTCATTAGTGGATTAAATTCCAAGCACATCTTTGATGGAATAGAACCCAGGGTCTTTCCCTTCAAGATAAGCAGCACAGTCACAGGCTCCTCTTGCAAAGCATTCCCAGTTATAGGAGTGATGGGTAATTTCCAGACGTTCGCCCATGCCTCCGAAGTATACGGTATGGCTGCTTGGAATATTGCCGGCACGAAGGGAATGATAGCCGATGGTTCCAGGTTCACGAGGTGATTCGCCTTCACGTCCGTAGACTGCAATATCGCTAAGCTCTTTGCCGAGAGCATGAGCCATGATCTCACCCATCTCTTTAGAAGTTCCGCTTGGTGCATCCTTCTTCCACTGATCATGCATTTCCAGAATCTCGATATCAATCTCGTCTTTTAAAGTTGCAGTAACAAGTTCCAGAAGTTTGTTCATGATATTCACAAGTTTTGAAGTGTTAGCCGCATAGAGCATTGGAATCTGTTTGCCGGCTTCTTCGAAGCGTTTCATTTCTTCAGTGGAAAATCCGGTCGATCCACATACCAGTGCTTTCTTATGGGCAATAGCAAGATCCAGAACTTCCATGGCCATTTCTTTTGTGGAAAAATCAATGATGACATCACAGGAATCAATGATATTTTCAAGGTCATCGGTTACAGGAACTCCAAGTTCGAAGCCCGTCATGGCAACAGTGCCCAGATCCTTTCCGATATAATCCCGTCCCTTTGGTGCTATTGCACCCACCAGTTCCATATCGTCACGACTGGCAGCGACCTGTGTGATCAGTTTCCCCATTTTACCTCTTGGTCCGATTACAATAACTTTCATAATAGTAGTCTCCTTTCATAAACCGGTCATATGTTGCTGAATCATATTTTATATCGCTATGCGTTCTGCAGATTCAGACATTGTATAAACTGTCTTCAGTATAGCACAGCAAGAGGCGGGTGAATATGAAGAAATAAAAAAGTGGATGAAAAGTCTGAAAATTACGAAAAATGAAAGCTGTCAACCAATGGTTGCGAGATTGCAATGTTACATATGTGGACAAATGCAGGAGAATAAGACATAATGAAAAAAATGAATTCATTTCGTATAGATATTATTAAGAAGGTGAGAAAATGACATTAGGTGAAAAGATATATAAGTTGAGGACAAAACGATCTATGACGCAGGAACAGCTTGCGGAAAAAATAGGAGTGTCACGACAGTCTGTATCCAAATGGGAAACAGACAGTGCCATTCCGGATATAGAAAAATTAAAATTATTGGCGGAGATTTTTGAAGTGTCTATAACAGAGCTTTTGGGGATGGAATGCGAAGAAGATACAAAACGTAAAGATGAAAAAGAAAGAATAGAACATTGCCAAAAAGAAATAAAACGGTGGAAGAGATATGCTATAGTTTTGATAGCAATTTCTGCGGTTCTTCTTGCTGCGTGTATCGGTGGAAGTATATATGTAAGATATTTTATTATTGAAGAAAAATCAAATAATACAGAAGCACAGACGACACAGATCGTACAGCAGGAAACGGATGAAGACAGTGAACAGATAGGAAGGCCAAAAGGAATCATATCGGAGTTTTACAGAAGTGTACGTTGTTCCGAGGACGGAAAGATATATCTGAAATTAAAGTGTGTTCTGGTTCAGGACAGCGCAGAAACACAAATGACAGGTCTTGTTAAGACCGACGAAAGTGACGGAAACATATCTGTAGATATGGTAAAAAAAGAAAATGGATATGAAGGCGAGGCAGAGATACCGGTAAGTTATCTGGAGAATCCGGTGAATATCAGTCTTAATATTGATAAGAGTGGTGAAAAACAGAATGTCGTCATTGATACAGATTCGACGGAGTATTTACTGGAGCAGATCGACTGGCTTCCGATGGCAGATCTGGAGGCAGATGAGACAGGAAATGGTGAATATCAGTCAGGTTATCTGAATGTTCGTGCTTCGGAGCAAAAGTATATGAAGAATGTGGAAGATGTGAAGCTAGAGATGAAAATCGGCAAGAAGAAAGTATTCAAAAAAGAATTATCATCCAGGGAATGGAAGGATCTGAAAAATCACGGACAGATAGGGTATTCATATGAATATAAAAACACAGGAAAGCTGTATGATGATTATACAGACGGTAAGATTATAATAAAGATCAAATATTATAATAAAGAACTGAAAAAGAATGTAGAAATATGGATAAATCCATGGGAAGGTATAGAATCACGGGAAAAGATACTGCTGAAAGACTGAAAGAAGACCGGGCTTGTAGTAAAGCCTTGAAGTATAGTATACTTAGAAAAGACAGTTTTATGAACAAAAAGATAACGGAGGAAGGAAATGAAGGGAATTATATTTGATGTAGATGGTACTTTATGGGATTCAACCGAAATGGTAGCAGTTGCATGGAATAAAGTGATCAAGGATGAAGGAATAGAACACAAAGAACTTGAAGAAAAAGATCTGAAAAAAGAGTTTGGAAAGCCAATGGAAGCGATTGGTGAAAGTCTTTTTCCGGAGATGCCGAAAGATGAGATGATGAAGCTCATGGAGAAAATGTTGAAATATGAAAATGGATTGGTTGCGTCCGGTCCATGTGTGATATTTGAAGGTGTACAGGAGACAATTAAAAAATTAAGTGAGAAATATCCACTGTATATTGTAAGTAACTGTCAGGACGGATATATTGAAGCATTTTTGCAGTATTCAAAATTAGGAGAGTATTTTAAGGATTTCACCTGCCCGGCTTATACCGGAAGATTAAAAGGAGAGAATATCCGGATTATCATGGAAAGAAATGGTCTGAGTGAGGCGGTTTATGTTGGAGATACACAGGGAGATGCAAATTCGTGTAAGGAAGCAGAAATACCGATGATCTATGCAGCTTACGGATTCGGCAAAGTAGAAAAAGCAGACGCTTCTATTCAATCTTTTGATGAGCTTCTGGATATGGATTTTGACAGATTATAAAATGTATACAGGATAAATGACTGAATTATAGGGAATATAAGGGTAAAAAAGATTGCATTTTACATGGAAAAATACTATAATTCTCTTATATTTATTTCGTAGAAAAATACTAGAAAAGCAGAGGTATAGATTATGAAAAAAAGAGTTGTAGTTGCATTAGGACACAGAGCACTTGGTACGACATTACCAGAACAGAAAGAGGCAGTAAAGAAGACTGCGAAAGTTATCGGTGATTTGATTGAAAAAGGATATCAGGTTGCAATTACACACAGTAATGCACCTCAGGTTGGTATGATCCATACAGCAATGAATGAATTTGCCAAAGAACATGAAGAGTATACGGCAGCACCAATGTCTGTATGTTCTGCTATGAGTCAGGGCTATATCGGATACGACCTTCAGAATGCAATCCGTGAAGAATTGATGAATCGTGGTATTTACAGAACTGTCAGTACAGTTCTGACACAGGTGATCGTTGATCCGTACGATGAAGCGTTCTATACACCAACAAAAGTTCTGGGACGTTATATGGATGCAGAAGAGGCAAGTGCCGAGCGCAAAAAAGGTAATTATGTAGTAGAAGAGCCTGGAAAAGGATTCCGCCGTATTGTATCTGCACCGAATCCGGTCAACATCGTAGAGATTGATGCGATCAAAGCATTACTGGATGCAGATCAGGTTGTTATAGCCTGCGGAGGAGGCGGTATTCCGGTACTGGAACAGGATCATCGCCTGAAAGGAGCAAGTGCCGTAATCGAAAAAGATCTGACTGCAGGAAAGATGGCAGAAGAGACAGATGCCGATGAACTGATCATTCTGACAAGTGTTGAGAAAGTTAAGATCAACATGGACAGACCGGAAGAGGAAGAGCTTGGAGAGATCAGCGTCGCTCAGGCAAAAGAATACATGGAAGAAGGACATTTTGGAAAATATAACATGTATCCAAAATTCAGAGCAGCAGTTGAATTTCTCGAAAAGAGAGAAGGAAGAAGTGCGCTGATCACATCATTTGACAAATTCGATGAAGCACTTAAGGGAAAAACCGGTACAGTGATTAGATAAGAACAGGAATAATTTGCTGAAAATGAGACATACTGTTGTAGAGATTTTACAAGGAGGGATGTTTCATGGAAGCAAAGGTTATAGACGGATGTATCTCCTGCGGAGCATGTATCGCAACATGTCCGGAGGTGTTCCGATTTGATGAAGACGGCCTGGCAGAAGCTTATGCCAAAGTGACACCGGAACATGAAAGTGCAGCAATAGAGGCCAAAGAAGAGTGTCCGGTGGCTGTTATTATGATCGAAGAATAAAAAGGAAAACGGTCTGTATAGACGCAGTGTAGCACTGTGGATGTACAGGCTGTTTTTTTGACCGGAGAAGGGGGCTTTGCATATTTTAAAACAGGACTCTTTATTACAGAAAATGAGTATAAAATGGAATAAAGAGCAGAATATTGTCAAAACAGGTGAGGGAAGATGGCAAAAGTTCGATTAAGTGAATGGAAGAAAAAAGAAGTGATCAACTGCTGTGACTGTAAAAAGCTTGGTTATATAGAGGATTTGATCATTGATGAATGTAAAGGATGCATAGAGGCCCTGGTGGTACCGGAGGGAGGAAAATGGTGTAATTTTTTCGGAGATGGGACGGAGTATATCATTCCTTTTTCCTGCATTAAAAGGATTGGTCCGGACCTGATTCTGGTGGAAATCCATGAAGAAAAATAGGAGAAATTTGTTTGACTTATGTTTGTGGAAAAGATATACTGTATTTGAATATAAAGACAGTATAATGGACAGAAAGGAACGATTCAGATGAAGTGCCCATATTGCAATAATCCGGATACAAGAGTTATCGATTCCAGACCGGCAGAAGACGGGAGTTCTATCAGACGCCGCCGTTCATGTGATGTATGCGGCAAACGTTTTACGACATATGAGAAAGTAGAGACAATTCCACTGACTGTGATCAAAAAGGACAATACAAGAGAGCAGTATGATCGTCGGAAAGTAGAGAATGGAGTTGTGCGTGCTTGCTATAAACGACCGGTTGCAACAGCAGATATTCAGAAAGTTGTTGACAGAATAGAGACAAAAGTTTTCAGCCTGGAGGAAAAAGAGATTCCAAGCAGTGCGATCGGAGAAGCAGTCATGGATGAACTGAAGGCACTGGATGAAGTTGCTTATGTCAGATTTGCATCTGTTTACAGAGAATTTAAAGATGTAAGTACGTTTATGGATGAATTAAAGAAGATATTAGAATAAGAATGAATTGCTTATAAAGTAATAAAGTGATAGAATATAAGGGAGAAGCAAAAAATTATTTGCTTCTCCCTTTTTCAAAAAGAAAACAGATATAGAATTATCTTTACAGTATATGGAAATAATAGAAACAGATAAAATGATAGAAGATGAACGATAGAATAGATTGGGTGAAATAATATGAGAACATATAAGTTAACCATTTCCTATGATGGAAGCAGATATCAGGGATGGCAGAGACAGGCCACAACAGATAACACAATACAGTATATTCTGGAGTGGAGTATCGGTAAACTGGTTGGATATCGTGTGCATATAGATGGATCGGGAAGAACAGATGCGGGTGTTCATGCACGTGGACAGGTTGCAAGTGTGAAACTTTCTAAATTATATGATACCAAGGAACTCAAAGATTCACTGAACAGATATCTTCCGGAAGATATCCGTATTGTGAAAGTAGAACTTGCCAAGAATGGTTTTCATGCACGCAAGAGTGCCAAAGGGAAAAAATACGAATATTATATTGACTGTCGTGAAAAACCGGATGTTTTTTCCAGAAGATATTGCTATCATTATCCGGAAAAACTGGACATCGAGGCAATGCGTGATGCAACAAAATATCTGATAGGACCAAAGAATTTTACAAGTTTTACGGATGATAAAGAATGCAAAGATCCAATCCGTAAGATTACAAACATTAAGATAGTAAGCAGCGGAGAAAAAGTGCGGATCACCTATTACGGAACCGGATTTTTATATCATATGGTAAGAATCCTTACAGGAACACTTCTGGAGATTGGTGCAGGAAAGAGGGATGCATCCATGCTGCCAGTCGTAATTGCAGCAGAGGACAGAAGCCTTGCAGGATTTTTAGCTCCGGCAAGAGGATTGTTTTTAAGAAAAGTATATTATTAAACTGCGCCTATATGGGTGAATCCGGGACAAAAAAGTAAGAACGGTCGGGAGGAAGATATGAAGTTTATATCGTGGAATGTCAACGGAATCCGTGCATGTGCACAAAAAGGATTTATGGATATTTTTAATGAAGCGGATGCAGATATTTTCTGTATACAGGAATCAAAGATGCAAGCTGGGCAGCTGGAACTAGATACGCCGGGATATCATCAGTACTGGAATTATGCTGAGAGAAAAGGTTATTCCGGAACGGCAATCTTTACAAAAGAAGAGCCTCTTTCCGTGAGCTATGGATTGGGAATAGAAGAACATGATAAAGAAGGCCGTGTGATTACGTTAGAGTTTGAAGACTTTTATTTTATTACAGTCTATACACCAAATTCACAGAGCGAACTTGCACGACTGGATTACAGAATGCGATGGGAAGATGCGTTTCTTGCATATCTTAAGAAATTAGAAGAAAAGAAACCGGTGATCTTCTGCGGAGATCTTAATGTAGCACATAAAGAGATTGATTTGAAGAATCCGAAAACCAATCGTAAAAATGCGGGATTTACGGATGAGGAGAGAGGAAAATTTACGAATCTGTTAAATGCGGGGTTCATTGATACGTTCCGCTATTTTTATCCGGATGCAGAGGGAATCTATTCTTGGTGGTCATACCGCTTCAGTGCAAGAAAGAAGAATGCAGGCTGGCGTATTGACTATTTCTGTGTATCTGAAAGCCTGAAAGACAGGATAAAAGATGCGAAAATCCTGACTGAGATCATGGGGTCGGACCATTGCCCCGTGGAACTTGATTTTGAATAAAAACATATAAAAAGAAAAACATAAGCGAACCGTGCAATATTTATTGCACGGTTCGCTTATGTTTAAGAAACAGTATTGTATGAATATCGGTTGGTCAAAAAAATTTTATAGAAATCCGCCGTCAACTCCGATGATCTGTCCGGTCATATATTCTGGAGCATGTACAATATTCCATACCATCTGAGCGATTTCTTTCGGAGTACCATATCTGCCGGCCGGAATTTCTTCTTCAAGAGCCTTTCTCTCTTCGCTGGTAAGCTGATCATTCATAGAGGTATCGATTACTCCGCAGGCAATCGCATTAACCTGAACGTTACTCGGTGCGAGTTCTTTGGCGAGCGCTTTGGTAAATCCGTTGATGCCGGACTTGGAAGCAGAGTATGCAACTTCACAGGAAGCACCGGATGTCCCCCACATGGAAGAAATATTGATGATTTTTCCGGAACGTTTGGAAACCATCGGAGGAATCGCCTGTCTGCAACAGTAAAATACGGAAGAAAGATTAGTTTGAATGATCCGGTTCCAGTCCTCATCTGTCATATCAGTCAGAAGATTAATATAGGAAATACCTGCATTGTTGACGAGTACATCAAGATGTGTACATTCCTGATAAATTTTATTGTAAATTGCCCGTACGTGGTCAGGATTTCCTACATTACCCGGTACAAGTGTACATGGAGTATGGTATTTTTCGGTGATATATGCCCGGAGCTTTTTGAGCTCATCTACAGAAGAAGAGCAATTCAAAAATGTATGATATCCGCGGGAAGCGAATAAAAGTGCGATGCTTTTTCCGATGCCTCTGGAAGCACCTGTAATAAAGATTGTTTTTTGTTCCATAATTTATCTCCCCCTGATCAATTTATAGTGCCAGGATATCCAAACCGCCATGCGCTTGAAAGGGACAGCAGGCGGCGGGGTCCAAAGGCAACTTTTCTTTTATTATATACTGAAATTATTGTCATTTAAAGTATCAGGTGATATTATTTATATATTAAAGACATAACTAATCAGGCCGTATCATCGGCTCCAAAGACCATATGCGATAAAAGAGAGGTACCATTATGATTAATAAGGCAATTGAATTTGCCACGAGAGCACATGCGGGACAGTTCAGGAAAGGAACCAGGAGGCCATATATTGTGCATCCGATCGAAGTGGGAGATATTGTCTCAACGATGACGCAGGACGAGGAGATTATCAGTGCAGCAGTTTTACATGATACGATTGAAGATTGTGAAGGTGTATCGAGAGAAATCCTTGCACGGAAATTTTCGGAACGAGTGGCAGGAATTGTAGCACAGGAAAGCGAAGATAAAACCAAGACATGGATGGAACGCAAGTCTGCAACGATCGAACATATACGAAATGCACCGAGAGAAGTACAGATGGTAGGATTGGCGGACAAGTTATCGAATATGCGCGATATTGACAGGGATTATCCGGTATATGGAGAAGAACTATGGAACCGTTTCAGGATGAAGGATAAAAAGATCATAGGCTGGTATTATATAGGAATCAGAGATGCGTTAAAAGATGCATTTGAGGGAGTAGAAGCTTATGAAGAGTACAGCAGGCTTGTTCATAAGAATTTCGAGTGAAGAAAGTTATGCAAAAGAAGTTGAAAATATTCGCTTTTCTTGCATAGCGGAATGTAAAAAAGCAGGGTATTGCGTAGCGCAGTACCCTGAATTATTCAGAGGTGGTAATAGATGTCGGAAGTAAGAAAACATATGATATTCCATGGAAGAGTACAAGGCGTGGGATTTCGTTATACAGCAAAATATCTGGCAAGATCTATGAATCTGACCGGATGGGTGAAGAATGAATATGATGGGACGGTAGTTATGGAAGTACAGGGAAGAGAGACTCTGATCTTTGAACTCATGAAGGGATTGAACCGGAACCAGTTTATCCAGATTGACTGGATTGATACCGAAGAGATGGAGCCGGAACTGGAAAGTAGTTTTGAAGTAAAGTATTAAGAAGAATTTTCTGTGTACACTGTTAAAATAAATATGTTATACTAAAAGTACTTTAAAAGAGGGCGGATAAGGAGAAAACGAATGGAAATAGAAACGGACAACAAAAAAAGTGTAAAAGGAAGAATCGTAACAGCGGCATGGCAGTTGTTTTATGAAAAAGGATATAATGGAACAACGGTAGATGACATTATTGAATTGTCAGGAACATCCAAAGGATCGTTCTATTATTATTTTAATACCAAAGATGAATTGTTGAATACATTGTCGATTATTCTGGATGATAATTACGAAGTGTTAAAGACCAAGATGGATCCGGATATGAACTGTTATGAGAAGCTTCTTTATCTAAACTACGAAGCACATTCGATGATGGAAGAAAAGATCAGCATTGATCTTCTGGCTTCGCTTTATTCAACACAGCTTGTAGCACAGGGGCACAGATCACTTCTGGATCAGAACCGGACATATTATAAACTGATCAGCAGTGTGATCGATGAAGGACAAAAAAGAGGAGAGATATCGGATGAAGTACCGGTGAATGAACTGGTCAGATATTACTCGATGTGTGAACGTGCGCTGGTTTCGGACTGGTGTTTGAACAAAGGAGCATATTCATTGGGAGAATATTCCAAACAATGTATGCCAATCATGTTGGAACATTTTAAAAAATAAGAGATATACAAAGAACTTGCCAGTTGCAGATCGTACAGCTGGCAAGTTTTTTATATACGTATTTTATTAATGCATTTTTAATGCGGTGTTACGGCCGGTTCCGAAATGGTCGTTTTTCAAGATTTCAAACGCTTTCTCATAGTTTCCCTTTCTCATATAAGAAATCATTTTTTTCAGATTGTCATTTGTTCTGGGGATTCTCATCCCGTTTCGGATAGAATACTGGCCAATGCGGATCAGTTCGGAAAGATTATTTTCATAGATCCGGTTGATTCTGTCATTGTCAAAAATACTGATAATCTCCATATGCATGGCAGTATCTGCAATCTCCCATTCATACAGATCGCCTGCAGCGGCGCACATACGCACGACTTTCTCTTCAATACGGTAAGAATACTCTTCGTACCGCCCGGAGGTAAAAATCTGACGGAAAGCGGCCCCCTCTAATAATTCCCGTAACTGATAAATTTCATTGATATCTTTATCTGTAATTTCTTTTACAGTCATAGATTTGTAATAGTCCGAGACAATAAGTCCTTCGACCTGAAGCATCTGGATCGCAGTGCGTACCGGGCTTCGGCTCATTTCGAGCTCTTTGGTGAGCATAGCCTCGGTAAGGACCATGCCCGGAGGATAGGTAAGATTCAGAATATTTTCTTTGATGGTATGATAAGCCTGTGTGGCAAGAGACGGACTTTTTTCTGCCATAGTAAATGCCCCTTTCAAATAGTACTTTCACAATAACGTAGTAAGTTATAGCAGTGCATATCAGCTTTTATATAAAAGTATACATTTTCTGTATTTGTATACAAATTATAACGTGTTTTCAAAGAAAATTCAAGGTTGTGTGTTGACTTTTTGAGAAATGAGTGATATAGTCACAGTAGAAATAATTTGTATACAAATTTAAAAAACGTATACAAAAGCACGGAGCGAACATAACAGATTGTTTATGTGTCACGTGCCGGGAGCAAAAAGAACATAACAGGTTAAAAAGGAAGGTAATAAGGATGAAATTAGGATTTATCGGTACAGGTAACATGGCATCAGCAATTATGGGCGGAATTATCAAGAATAATGTAATTCCTGCAGAAGAAATTATCGGGGCAGATCTTTTTGCACCTGGAAGAGAAAGAGTTCAGAAAGAATACGGAATCAATGTAACAGCAGACAATAAAGAAGTTGCACAGAAAGCAGAGACAATTATTCTGTCTGTAAAACCTCAGTTTTATGAGAGCGTAATTGCTGATATCAAAGATGTTGTGACAGACAAACAGATTATCATTACAATTGCACCAGGTAAGACACTTGCATGGCTTGCAGAACAGTTTGGAAAAGATGTAAAGATCGTTCGTACAATGCCTAACACACCGGCTATGGTTGGAGAAGGTATGACAGCAGTTTGCCCGAATGAACATCTTACAGAAGATGAGATTGCATATGTAAAGAGCCTTCTGGAAAGTTTCAGCCGTGCAGAGATCGTTCCTGAGCGTCTGATGGATGTAGTAACAGCAGTAAGTGGAAGTTCACCGGCGTATGTATTCATGCTGATCGAAGCTATGGCAGATGCAGCAGTTTCAGGCGGAATGCCAAGAAAACAGGCTTATCAGTTTGCAGCACAGGCTGTTCTTGGAAGTGCAAAGATGGTTCTGGATACAGGAAAACATCCTGGAGAATTAAAAGATATGGTTTGTTCACCGGCAGGAACAACAATTGAAGCTGTTCGTACATTAGAAGAGCTCGGCTTCAGAAGTTCTATCATCGAAGCTATGAAAGTATGCGAAGAGATGTCAAGAAGCTTATAAGAATAACAAAATATAGAGAAATAATGGGCGGGGATTGGAGAAAATATGCAATCCCCGCCCATTGCGTACGCTTGAGAAAGTATGTTAGAATTTCTTTCAGATGTCTGAAAAAGTAATACCAGGTGTTGGAAGCAGATGGCTGCATTATTATATAGACAAATAGACAGGACAGGTGAGCAGATATGAAAAAAGAACTGGAATATTTTATGATTGATGGAGAATTCGGAGGAAATCAGGACTGGTTCACGAATATTGTTATGAATGTTGGTGGATGTGGAGCTGCAACGGCATGTGACAGCTGTATTTATCTGGCAAAATATAAGGGAATGAAAAAATTATATCCGTTCGATCTTGAACAGATGGATAAAGAAGCATACAAAAAATTCAGTCAGATTATGAAACCATACATCCGTCCAAGAGTTCAGGGCGTAAAAAAGCCGGAATGGTATATTGAAGGTCTGGCAAAATATATTTCAGATGTGAATGAAAAATATGGAACGGATTATCAGATTGATATGGAAAAATTCGACGGGACAGGTACTGCAGAAGAGGCAGAGAAGATCATATGCGAACAGATTGATAAGGGACTTCCGGTACCATATCTGATGTTGAGACATTTGAATGTTGAAAAGTACAAAGATTTCATCTGGCACTGGTTTCTTGTGGTCGGATATGAAAAGAATGAACAGGGTATGTGGATCGATGTGGCTACTTACGGGGAAAAAGTCAGACTGGATCTAATGGAGTTGTGGAAAACGGGCTGTGAAGAAAAAGGTGGAATCGTAATATATGAGTTGAAAAATACGGAGGTGCAGAGTAAAAATGAATAATTAAAATAAAAATGACCATATTTCATATTTTTAACACAAATTCTTGTTAAAATATTTATAACTGTGAAAAAATAATAAGAAAGTGGGATAGAAAAAGTGAAAAAGCGAATCATGACTGCAGGAATGTTGGCTATGATACTTGCGATGGGAATGACAGCGTGTGCAAATGCAGACACGAAAGAGAAGAGCACAACGAAGAAAGAACAGGTTTCAGAGTCTGATGAAAAGAAAGAACAGAAAAAGTCAGATAATGAAGCATATGTAATGAATGAAAAACAGAAAAAAATCTACGAGAAGATCAAAAAAACATACAATGCAGAAGAACAGCAGAAAATAGCGGACGAACTGGAAAAGAAAAAAGAATCTCAGGAGTATACACTGAGTAATATGCTGATCGAATACAATCCTTTTGGAACCAATACACAGTCATTGTATGTTTATTTTGAGACAGATTCGGCGGTGAAAGTTTCTTATACGATTCATGTAAAGGAAGATGATATTGCCGACTTTAGCAGAAATGTATATCAGGATGAAGAGTATCAGAAAGAGCATGAATTTCAGGTGATCGGTCTGATCCCGGATACGGAGAATACGATTACATTCTATATAACGAATGAAGACGGTTCTACGGATACGAAGGAAATCGTATATGAGATGGGAAGTCTGTATGGAGAAGAGGCAGTACAGCTTGATACGGATGTAAAACAAAGTGCGGACAAGTTAGAAGACGGGCTGTATGTGGTACTTGGAAATGACAGTACTTCTATGGATTTTATGTATTATTATGACAATAACGGAGTCTTAAGAGGAGAAGTTCCTCTTCTGGGATACCGAAGTCACAGGCTTATCTTTGACGAGAATTCGATGTATTACAGTATTTCCGAAAAGAAGATGGCACAGGTGAACCGTCTTGGGCAGGTAACAAAGGTATATGATCTTGGCAATTACAAATTGCACCATGATTATGTGTTTGATGAAAATGGAAATATGTTGATTCTTGCAACTGATACGACGCAGGACAGCGTGGGAGACATCGTGTTGAAACTGGATGTAAATTCCGGTGAGGTGACAGAGGTACTGGATCTGGGAGATCTGTTTGGCGAATATAAAAAGACCTGTGTGAAAAATTCTTCCGATGAACTGGACTGGATGCATATCAACACGATTCAGTATATAGGAAATGGGTCAGTACTTTTAAGTTCAAGAGAGACGTCAACAATCATCAAAGTAGATAATATCTATGACGGGCCGGTGGTTTCTTATATGATCGGTGAAAAAGATTTCTGGAAAGATACTTCTTATGTAAGTCTTCTGCTGAATAAGAAAGGAGATTTTACAATACAGGGTGGCCAGCATACGATCACATATGAGACAGATGAAAGCCTTGCGGACGGGCAGTATTATCTGTATATGTTTGATAATAATATTGGAATCAGTGAGACAAGACCGGATTATGACTGGTCGTCGATAGGTCTGAAAGTAAGTTCTGCGGTTGACGGAAAGAATTCCAAGTATTACAAATATCTGGTGGATGAAAATGAAGGTACATATACATTAGTCAATTCGTTTGAAGTTCCATTTA